>OGGC01001043.1_pt1 | contig 20347 bp, 16 predicted proteins | sample 1571181 | NCBI WGS metagenome assembly OGGC01 (sample SAMEA2581930, study PRJEB24529) | metagenome | biome: Human gut stool | place: China | collected 2011 | reverse complement strand
AGACAGACAGACAGACAGACAGACAGACAGACAGACAGACAGACAGACAGACAGAGAGCTGAGCGCAATTAAGCTCATTCAATATGTGTTTGGTTATGTTATGTTGCCATTGGGAAAAGTTGCAAATGTATTTAGGGGAGAATATATCACAAAGAAAAACACAAAAGTGGGAACTATTCCTGTAATTCTCGGAGGACAAGAACCGGCATACTATATTGATAAGTATAATCATGATGGAGAAATTGTGGTTGTTGCTCGGAGTGGCGCATCAGCAGGATTTGTTTCCTATTGGAATCAGAAAATTTTTGTTACAGATGGATTTGGTTATGAAGAAAAAACCGAATTAATTACTACGAAATTTTTATATTATGTTTTGAAAAATATGGAGTCAGAACTAAATGCTATGAAACGTGGTGCAGGAGTTCCTCATGTAAGTGGCGAAATGCTTAATGACATTAAATTACCGATTCCATCATTACAGGAGCAACAGCGTATAGTGGATATTCTCGACCGTTTTGACACTCTCTGCAATGACCTATCTGCAGGACTTCCAGCAGAAATTGAAGCACGTCAGAAGCAGTATGAATATTACAGGGATAAGCTGTTATCCTTTAAAGAATTACCAAAGTAAGGAGGAGAGGTAAGTGCCGTATTTTAATATTGTAGCGGAGACATCAGAGAATACCGTTGTTACTGAATATGAACCAGTCAAAAAGCATTCTGACAGTTACCAGAGCGAAGCAGAACTGGAACAGGAGTTTATCCGTCTGCTCTGTGAACAGGGATATGAATATTTGCCTATTCACACGGAAAAAGATCTGATTGCCAATCTTCGCAAGAGATTAGAAGAACTGAACAACTATCAGTTTTCAGATACAGAGTGGGAAGATTTTTTCAAAAATGCTATTGCTAATCCCAATGAGCATATTGTGGAAAAGACCCGGAAGATACAGGAGGACAATATCCAGGTTCTGACCCGTGATGACGGTTCTTCCAAGAATATTACACTCATAGATAAAAAGAACATTCATAATAACAGACTACAGGTTATTAATCAGTACAAGGTGAATGCTGCTACAGACAGCAATAAGGACAGCCTGGGCTGTGTGATTGGAACAGAAAATGGCGCAAAGTATAATAATCGCTATGATGTTACAGTATTGGTTAATGGTTTGCCGCTTATACATATTGAATTAAAGCGTAGAGGCGTTGCCATTCGTGAGGCATTCAATCAGATCAACCGCTACCAGAGGGATTCTTTCTGGGCAGGATATGGACTGTATGAGTATATTCAGATTTTTGTCATTTCAAATGGTACAGACACGAAGTATTATTCCAATAGTACCAGACGAAATGCGGAAAAGGAACATGATAAGCAGGGATCAAGTAAGACCAAGACAAGTAACAGTTTTGAATTTACCTGCTTCTGGGCAGATGCAAATAACCGTGTGATTCGTGATCTGATAGATTTTACAAAGACTTTTTTTGCAAAGCATACGATTCTGAATATCCTTACGAAGTACTGCATTTTTACATCTGAGGATATGTTGATGGTCATGCGTCCGTACCAGATTACGGCTACGGAGCGAATTCTCAATCGTATCGAAATTGCCAATAATTATAAGAAGTACGGCAGTGTCGAGGGTGGTGGTTATATCTGGCATACCACAGGTTCCGGCAAAACGCTGACTTCGTTCAAGACGGCAAGACTGGCATCGAAGCTGCCTTATATTGATAAGGTGCTGTTTGTGGTTGACCGTAAGGATCTGGACTATCAGACCATGAAAGAATATGATCGTTTTGAAAAAGGGGCAGCCAACAGCAATACCTCGACTACCATATTAAAACGTCAGTTGGAAGACCCGGATGCGCATATTATCATTACTACAATTCAGAAACTGGCTACTTTTATAAAAAAGAATCCGGGGCATGAAGTGTATATGAAACATATCGTCATTATTTTTGATGAGTGCCACCGCAGCCAGTTTGGGGATATGCACACTGCTATTGTGAAGAATTTTAAGAAATATCACCTGTTTGGATTTACAGGAACACCGATTTTCTCTGTCAATTCTGGTAGAGCCAAGAATCCAGAATTCTTTACCACAGGTCAGACCTTTGGAGATCAGCTCCATAGTTATACGATTGTGGATGCGATTAACGATAAAAATGTTCTTCCGTTCAAGGTTGATTATATTAAAACGATGGACGCGGAAGAAGAAATTACAGATGAAATGGTTTGGGATATTAACCGTGAAAAGGTTATGATGGCTCCTGAGCGTATTCGTATTGTGACACAGTATATACTGGAACATTTTGACCAGAAGACCTATCGTGGGGATAAAACATACTTCTATAATACACTGACCAATATTGCAGAAGTAGCTTCTGCAGGACGGGATGAAGTAGAAGAAATTAAGAAGAAACAGCGTATTAACGGTTTCAATTCCATATTTGCGGTATCAAGCGTTCCGATGGCAAAACTGTATTATCAGGAATTCAAAAAGCAGATGGCAGCAGACCCGACTAAGAAATTGCGTGTTGCAACCATTTTCAGTTATGGTGCAAATGAGGAAGAATCGGATGGTATTCTGGATGAAGAAAATTCAGAGGATACCTCTGCCCTTGATCAGCCGTCCAGAGATTTTTTGGAAGAAGCTATTAAAGATTACAATGAAATGTTTCATACGAACTATGATACTTCAAGTGATAAATTTCAGAATTACTATAAAGATGTGTCACTTCGTATGAAGAACAAAGAACTGGATATTTTGATTGTTGTAAATATGTTCCTTACAGGGTTTGATGCAACAACCATGAATACGCTGTGGGTAGATAAAAATTTGAAAATGCACGGACTGATACAGGCATTTTCCCGTACTAACCGTATTCTGAATTCAATTAAGACTTTTGGCAATATTGTGTGTTTCAGAAATTTGCAAAAGCGTGTAGATAGTGCTATTTCCTTGTTTGGAGACAAGAATGCCGGAGGTATTGTTCTGCTGCAGAGCTTTAAAGATTATTATTACGGATATGAATCTGTAGACGGCAAGCCAATGCCGGGATATGTGGATATGATGGAAGATTTGAATAATAAGTTTCCTTTGTCAGAACCACAGATTGTCGGAGAGCAGAATCAGAAAGATTTTATCGCGTTGTTTGGTGCGATTCTCCGTATGAGAAATCTATTGCTTTCCTTTGACGAGTTCAAGGAGAATGAGTTGATTTCCGAGCGCGATTTACAGGATTACCTTGGGCGTTATCAGGATTTACGCGATGAGTGGAAACGCAAGCGGCAGGAAAGCACGGATATTACAGATGATGTAGTATTTGAGATTGAACTGATTCGACAGATAGAAATCAATATTGATTATATTCTTATGCTTGTAAAGAAGTACCATGATACTCACTGCGAAGATAAGGAAGTGTTGATAACCATTAATAAGGCGATTGATGCCAGCCCGGAACTTCGGAGTAAGAAACAGCTTATAGAAAATTTCATTGCAGGAATTAATGATGTGGATGATGTCATGGATGAATGGCATGAGTTTGTGGTGAAACAGAGAGATTACGATCTTAATGTAATTATTACGGAAGAAAAGCTGAAGCCGGAAGACACACGTAAGTTTATGGAAAATGCATTCCGTGACGGAGAGATTAAAATTGCCGGAACAGACATAGATAAACTTATGCCACCAATTTCTCGTTTTGGTGGTGGCGGCAGAGCCGAGAAGAAACAAGAAGTCATTGACAAACTGAAAATATTCTTTGAAAAATATTTTGGTATTGGCGGTTCGGCTACCTTTACTGAATCGGAGCATAAGACTATAGCGTATGGTTCGAACAATGAGAAAATACTGGAAATGGTAGCAGATTCTCAAGACTCATATAAAAAGGACTTATAGATGAAAAGAGCCACATATGTATGAACTCAATCATAGTTAAAAATAAAATTTGGATATAAAGGAGAAAGTTTTAATTATGAGTAAAGGTCGTAAAGGAGAGACTGGTGCATCAATGTCTGTTCATCGTATTACTAAAGAAATGCGCAAAAAGGCAGGGAATGGAACATATAAGGTATCTAAAAAGGAACTAGAGGAGACCAAAGAGCGTAAAAGACGAGTAGAAATGCAAAATGAATTAGCACAGAAAGAACGATCAAAAGTAAGAAACACAACGTATGAATTATTATCTGCTGCTTTGGAAACTAAAATAACTAGGGACAAGGTATTAAAGTGTAAAAATTTTGAATTTTTTGGGAATGGTAGGTATGCTATTAAATGTATAGATGAAAAAAATATGATTATAGAGTTAAAAACGGAAATCAATGGAAATGCATCTAAATTTCAAATTAAGTAATATAGAAATTTTAAGAAAATTTTTTAGTAACTTAAGGAGACTGTAATGAAAACAATAAAAGAACTTCATTTCTTAATTGACGAAAATGTAACACGGCAGATACTAGGAGATAATAAATATACAAAGATATATACAGATCTTTCCGATTTCTTTCAGAAAAAAGGTTGGAAGAAACTTGCAAAGAATTTATATATTAGTTCTAAAGAATTAGAAGATGGAGAAATAAATCAATTAATAGTAGAGTTAAAAGAAAGATATCCATATATTTCTAAATGTGTGAAAGATCTCAAACAAACAGATATAACAGAAATGTCTGTGATACATACAAGATAGTAGCAATACAAATGTAACACTGAGACCGAAAAGTAGTAGCACATGTACATACTTCCCCCCCACCACAGCCTTACTTACCACATCCCCTATATGCTATTCGGATTCTGTGGTGGGGAGAGCTTTGTTCTGGTTCCTTTTTGTTACATGCTAGAATGTCTTCTGCAGAAATTCTGCATGCGATTTATAGTAGCGATAGTATTCGGTACCCTTTTCCTGACCATATTTGGTCACGAAGAGGTTGTGAATTTCCCGAAGGTTTGCTTTATGCGGGTATAGTTTTTTATAGAAATCATCAGTGAGAGCAATACCGGCATTAGAGTAAACAATCGATAAGAATTTTCGGTATTTTGTTTTCTTTTGCCAGTTGACCTTTGGTATCTCGTAGGATGAACTCTTTACTATACCATAGATATAACTTCCTTTTTCCTGACCGTAGATTGATATAAGTATGTTGTGGATGGCGGATAGATTACTTTTCCCGACACAGGAAAGTAATGTATCGACCTGTTCCTTATCATACAGCGGCGTAGATACAGCTTCTGGAATAGCAGCCTGTTTATCAATCTTAACAGGAACAGCAATTTTGACAGGATTCGTAGCAGGAGTGGCTTCTACGATCACGTCCGGCTTTGGATTTTCTGCTTTTATTACTGAATCATCAATACTTTCCGGTACTGCAGCAAAAGCTGGAATTGCAGGAAGCATTGGCTTTTGTACAGATAGTTCATTTGCCAGTGTGTGGAAAATGGAGGGAGCCTTGCGGCATACATGGTATCCGCGTTCCGTCCAGAAATGTACCACGCTGTCAAAACCTTTATCTTTTGAAACAATGATGAGGTTGTCGTCCGGATTTTTAACTGTATACGAACCAAGGTAGGTTACAAGTTGAAAATCTAAGGCATTATCAGTTCCGTTTTCACAGAGGATGAACTCAGGTTCAAAAGGGGACTGTTTCAATGCGACAACATTTGCATAGGACATGTTAGGAGACTTGTCGGTGTAGAATACAAGGATACAGTCATCGTCATTCAGATAATCAAATAGTTGTATCCAGGAATCACCGACATTCTCACTATCTACAAAAAATATATTTCTCATGATCACCTCGTTTAACCAGAACAAAATAAGTATAGCATATAATTATATCTAACTGAACAAGAAAATGTCGACATAAATGTCGGCAAAAAAACAACACCTCCACTCCATAGTAGTTTCATATGCAATACATTTCAGAAATTCTGTCTTGTATCATATAACCACCATGGAGCAGAGGTACTTTATATTATGCAGTTATTTAATGGATCGCTTCTGAATTCATAACAGTCTTAGCTGTACCGGCATAAGGGTAAGCCCAGAGGAAACTGCTTATTCCTCCATAAGTAACATCCATATTCAGTTCATAGGACTCTACATTTTTGAGATTCTTAATCTTTACATCTTGTGTAGCCCGAACCTTGAGCCGGAGTGTTTCGTTTGCCTTAAGGGTCAGACTCTGGTTGCTTTTGTATTTCTTCCAGGTGCCATCACCCTTGCGATAGGAAATGATATCAACACCTGTTTCAATGGTCGAACCATCGCCCAGCTCAATCGTCAGTACAGCATTGTCATATAATTTTAATGTGTCATTATAGGCTTTGCTGGTAATCTTATATACTGTTTCGTTATCAGCACATTTTACACTGTTGTCAAATTTGAACGTATATTTACCGCTTCGGTTTGTTGCAGATATCTGTTCGTAGTCCGTAAAAGCACTGTAATATTTCTTCTTGCCGACCTTAAGATAAGTTCTGACCTTGTAGCGATATGTCTTACCCGCTTTTACGGTTTTGTCTTTATAGCTCAGGCTGGTTACACTTTTTTTGGTTGTTGCGATTTTTTTGTAACCTGAGATTCCCATTTCTTTCCGGTAGATTTCATATCCGGTTGGAAGTACGCCGCCTGAACTGTATAATTTCAGCGTGATCGACTTTGGGCTTCTTGGGGCTTCTGCAAACTGGTATTCGTCAAATGAACATGTCAGTCCGGTATAGGCAGATTCTGGAACTCCGGTTTTAATTACACATTTTTTATTCTTATAGCCACGAACCATGTAGCTGTAAGTTTTCTCTGTTTTTAATTTCTTGTCGGTGTAACTTTTCTTCTTGCCGGAGATGGTTGCTACCACCTTATATTTGCCGACATTTCCGTTTTTGTTTTCTGTGGCACGATAGATTTTATACTGAGTAACTCCTTTTTGTGCTTTCCATGTTATTTTTACCGAGGTCATCGATGTAGCGGTTGCCTTTATTTCAAGATAGCCACTGGCTTTTGCTGCCGGCATGCTTGTAAACATGAGCTCCCCGATCATAACAAACATGAGTATGAGACTGATAATCTTTTTGTTCATAACCTTCAACTCCTTTCTTTGTCCGATATACACAGTTTATATTTGATTTATTTTTATGTTCAGCCTGTGACTGGTGGACTATATCTTGTAATATGACATACACGAGGCTTTCGTAATGAGATGCATATTGTCAGTAAATACGGGTGCCTGTTTGAGCCGAAGGCGAGTTGGCACAGGAGTATTTACGAAAAAAACATATGCATCGAATAGAAAATGAAGTGCGTCATTTACAAGATGTAGTCCACCGGTTAAAGACTGAATATAAAAGATAAACTTTATACCTGTATACACGGTCTCCATAACCCTAAATTCCGACACATCATTCGCTTGATGTGCTTATATAAATTATACCATATACATATGCTGTTTCGGTACTGAAAGATTATCGTCAAAATGACGAAAAGCCTAAGGAATTATACGTGTTGCGGATGTATTAAACATGCCGCATATTCCGGCAAGATTCTATGATGAAGCTTGCTGATGAATTGCGGCATGTTGATATAAAAATAGAATTGTTAAAGATATAAAAATTCATTCAGAGAGAGTTGCTGTTTGATAAAACGACTTACCCTTCAATCCCTTTCATAGTGAGCTGGATTCGTTTCTTTGCAAGATCCACGCCCATAACCTTAACTGTTACGATATCACCGACACTTACAACATCCAATGGGTGCTTGATGAATTTATCCGACATCTGAGAGATATGAACCAGACCGTCCTGATGAACACCGATATCTACAAATGCACCGAAGTCGATTACATTACGGACTGTGCCCTTTAAGATCATGCCTTCCTTTAAGTCCTTCATTTCAAGGATGTCCCCACGCAGGATCGGCTGTGGCATTTCACTTCGAGGATCTCTTGCAGGTTTTTCCAGCTCTTTTACAAGGTCGGTAACTGTTACGGTTCCGACGCCCAGTTCTTTTGCGAGTGCTTTGATATCGCCTGCGGCTTTTGTGATACCCTTTAACTGACCGGATGCTAGATCATCCATGGAATATCCGAGATGCCGGATCAGTGTTTCGGCAATCTCGTAGCTTTCCGGATGGACAGAGGTAGCATCAAGCGGATTTGTACCACCTGAGATCCTCATAAATCCGGCACACTGTTCAAAGGCTTTCGGACCAAGCTTTGCAACCTTTAACAGTTCTTTTCTATTTGTAAAGCGACCGTTTGCTTCACGGTATTCTATGATATTCTTTGCCAGTGTTTTTGTAATACCCGAGATATGCTCCATCAGAGGAGCAGAAGCTGTGTTTAAATCAACGCCGACCTGGTTTACAGAATCTTCGACAACAGCGTCTAACGCTTCTGTCAGCTTCTTCTGGTTCATATCGTGCTGGTACTGACCGACACCGATCGCTTTCGGATCGATCTTGACCAGCTCGGCAAGCGGATCCTGAAGTCTTCTTGCGATTGAAGCGGCGCTACGCTGACCGACATCAAAGCTTGGAAATTCTTCTGTTGCAAGCTTGCTTGCCGAGTAGACGGATGCTCCGGCTTCATTTACGATTACATACTGAACCTTTGTATCCAGCTCATGGATAAGATCGGCAATGATCGCCTCGGACTCACGGGAAGCGGTTCCGTTCCCGACAGAGATCAGCGAGATGTTATATTTTTTGATCAGATCCTTTAAGATCTTCTTTGATTCTTCCACCTTATTCTGAGGAGCAGTCGGGTAGATGACTTTCGTAGTGAGTACCTTTCCCGTTGCATCAACGACTGCCAGCTTACATCCGGTACGGAATGCAGGATCCCAGCCAAGTACGACATGGCCGTTGATCGGTGGCTGCATTAAGAGCTGTTTTAAATTACTGCCGAATACTTTGATCGCACCATCTTCGGCAGCTTCGGTCAGACTGCTTCGGATATCACGTTCAATGGATGGAGCGATCAGACGTTCGTAGCTGTCGGCAATCGCGTCTTTTAAGATGTCATTTGTATTTGGATTATCCCGTACGACCACTTCACGGATTAGATAACCGATGATCTCGTCGGCCGGTGCGTCGATCTTAACGGAGAGAAATTTTTCCTTTTCACCACGATTAATGGCGAGTGTACGATATCCGGTCATCTTGCGGACGGGAGTGCTGAAATCATAATACATTTCATATACGGATTCTGCTTCCGGATCTTTTGCGGTAGTTATAAGAACTCCCTTATCCATTGTTCGGTTTCGTATCTCGGTTCGATATTCTGCATTATCCGAAATGGATTCTGCGATAATGTCCATAGCTCCTGCAATTGCTTCTTCAGGGGAGTGAACTTCTTTTTCTTCTGATACATAGGCGAGGGCTTCTTCCGTGATCGGCTTATTTGTCATTTGCAGGGAGATGATATTTGCAAGCCCTGTAAGTCCTTTGCTCTGAGCGATCGTGGCACGAGTCTTTCTCTTTGGCTTATATGGGCGGTACAGATCCTCGACAGCTACCAGAGTTTCGGCAGCCAGAATGGACTGCTTCAGTTCGTCGGTCAGCATGCCTTGTTCTTCAATCGTAGCAATGACCTTTTCTTTTCGTTCTTCCAGTCCTCTGAGGTAAGTAAGACGTTCATCCAGAGTACGAAGCTGCTCATCGTTTAAAGAACCGGTAGCTTCTTTTCTGTATCGTGCAATAAAAGGGATAGTGTTTCCCTCATCTATCAGTTTAACGGCAGCGGCTACCTGCTCCTGCCGGCACATAAGTTCCTGACTGATCTTCAAAATAATATCCATAATCGTGAAACCTCTTTCTTAATTTGTATCATTCACCGTAACAGGAAATGTCATGTATATAATGTGTGCTCTGATGCGGATCTGGTGATACGAGAACAACCGAATATAGTGCAATGACATATATTGTGCGTTCGAGTCCGCTTGCTGCAACCCGTACAGACAGGTTGGAACATTGTATAGTTGCATATTACGGTAAAGCAGAATCTAGTATATGCGAAATTTCGGTAGGATTCAAGCATGGAGACAGACAAATTATGGAAAAGTACAAAACAGAAAAACGCAGCAGATGTAAAAATGAAGTATCTATAAAATGACAGATTCGCTGGAAAGATATGTGCGGCTGTGTTATACTGAAACAGACACAAGGTGCGGGTGGACATGTCCGGTTATATCTAAAAAATGCCCCGAGGGTATGGAATGGAGCAGAACATGCAGGGTTTTACAAATACAGCAGACAGAGATGAAACAGTTTCTTATATAGAAGATGGCAGTTGTCAGGCAGATCGTGTTGAGACTGCGATGGCATTTGCGAAGCGATGGCATCAGGGACAGACGCGCCTTGGCAGAGATGGCAAAGTGCCGTATTATGATGAACATATTCTTGGCGTTTATCATATATTAAGAGACGAATGTCATGTAGAGGATAAAACTGTACTTGTAGCTGCATTACTGCATGATACGGTAGAAGATACGGACTGTACATTTGAAGATATTGAACAGATCTTTGGTACGGATATCAGGGATCATGTATATTTATTAAGTAAACTCGAAGGAGAGACCTTCTCCGACTATTCAAAACGTCTATTTGACCACGCTCCGGCACAGGTGGTCATGATCAAGCTTGCAGACAGACTGCATAATCTAAGAACTATCCTTTTTGTATCCAATCGCAAATGGATCCAGAGAAAAGTAAATCAGACTTATACCGATATCCTTGACCGGTTAGAGCAGGTAAAAGACAATCTCGGAGAGGACTATGCTACCGAGATATCTATGTTAAAAGATAAAATTATCGAACAGCTAGCTGTTGTTCAGGCAGAACTGGATAAGAAGCGGGAGACAATTCAATAATACCGATTTCTTCGTCCGTCGGACTTTCGAAATCGTACAGCTATTCGCACTCCGGGCTATTCGCCCTTCTTACTCATATCTGTTTATCTGCCAAATAAATAAGCAACGTTGTCTTTATACAGACACGTTGCTTATTTGATTGGCAGATTTATTGTCATATGTTTTCAATCTGCCAGTCGATCGGTTCAACACCGTGCTCGATCAGGAAGTTGTTCGTTTTGCTGAAGGGCTTGCTTCCCCAGAATCCACGATAGACCGATAACGGACTTGGATGCGGAGCCTTTAAGATCAGATGGTTCGGATTGTTTAACATCGAAGCTTTTCTTTGCGCATACGAGCCCCATAAGATGAATACGATCGGGCGATCCTGACGGTTTAAGATCTCCATGCAGGCGTCTGTAAATTGTTCCCAGCCATGTCCTTGATGAGAATTTGCCTGATGTGCCCGTACGGTCAGAACGGCATTTAACATAAGGACACCCTGCTCCGCCCATTTAACGAGATAACCATTATTTGGAATATAGCAGCCAAGGTCATCGTGAAGCTCCTGATAAATATTGGCAAGAGAAGGCGGGATATCGACTCCCGGCTTTACACTGAAGCTCAGGCCATGCGCCTGACCTACATTATGGTAGGGATCCTGACCGATAATGACACATTTGACCTTTGACAATGGTGTCAGATGAAATGCATTGAATATATCATCGGCAGGTGGAAAGATTTCTCTTGTGGCATATTCATGTCCGACAAAATTAAACAGTTCTTTATAATATTCTTTTTTATATTCGGGCTTCAGTTCCGGAGCCCAGTCATTTGAAATAGCTGGCATAATTCAGACTCCTTATCTATAGTGTAAAGGATACGTTTTTCATTTCGGGACGACATGTTGCATTCTGAAAATGAAAAGAGCATCCTATGTGTTCGTTTAAAAACAGTGTAACATAAACAATATTTAATGTAAATTTTAAGGCGTAATTTTACTCTGAAACATTGTCAGGTGAGAGACTTTGTGGTATCATCTTTTCAAATGAAATTTTTGCAGAAGGGGTGCTGAAAATGGAGAAAGCATATAAGACAATGAAAACTTCAGGCGCAATAAATATTGCATTAGGCGTAGTCGTTCTGGTGCTTGGACTTGCATCCGGTATATTGATGATCGCATCGGGCGGTTGTCTCTTGAAGAACAAACGTCATATTGTATGGTAGGAATGACAATCCTTTGCACGCGGGTACAGGAAGAACAGTTACCGCGTGCATATTTTTTCTGCAAAAATGGGGTTGACAGACAGCGAGACACTGTGTTAAAGTCGATACAGATAATACGATGAAGAGGAATAGTAGAATCTATGAAGCATTCAGAGAGTTGTCGGTTGGTGTGAGACAGCAGTGGAACAGATTTGAACTCGCCTCAGAGTAGCCCGCTGAAAGGAAGTAGGATGGGATGGAGCCTGCCCATTATAGCAGGAGGATATAAGAGATTCATATCTGTATCTGTAACGAGAGCATACAACATGTATGAAATAGAGTGGTACCGCGTATAACTTACGTCTCTATAGGTGATGAGATGTAGGTTTTTTTATTGCCATATTTTATGTAATATATGAATAGAAGAACAAAAGCCGTTACAGGAGCTTATACAGAAAACAGAAACAGGAGGTTAAACATGAAGAATTTTGAGCATTACAAAAGAGGCTATTATATGCCACCGGAAAAGTCTGTAAAATGGGTAGAAAAAGAGTATATTGATAAGGCGCCGATCTGGTGTAGTGTAGATTTAAGAGACGGTAATCAGGCACTGATCGTTCCAATGAATCTGGATGAGAAACTGGAGTTCTTCAAAGAACTTGTACGAATCGGTTTCAAAGAGATCGAGATTGGTTTCCCTGCAGCATCGGAAACAGAATATGAGTTCTGCCGTACCCTGATTGAGAAGAATATGATACCGGATGATGTAACCATTCAGGTGCTGACACAGGCAAGACCGCATATCATTAAGAAAACATTTGAAGCAATTGACGGCGCAAAGCATGCGATCGTTCACCTGTATAATTCGACATCCTATGCACAGAGAACACAGGTATTTAAGAAATCAAAAGAAGAGATCTTACAGCTTGCGGTTGATGGGGCAAAATTGTTGAACCAGATGGCAGAAGAGCACGGAGTAAATTATCCGTTTGAGTATTCACCGGAGAGCTTTACCGGAACAGAGATTGACTATGCATTGGACGTATGTAATGCAGTTATTAAAGAATGGAAGCCTACTCCGGATCGTAAGGTTATTATTAACCTTCCTGCAACTGTAGAAATGTCACTTCCACATGTGTATGCAAGCCAGATTGAGTACATGAGTGAACATTTGATTGACAGAGAAAATGTTATCCTGTCCTTACATCCGCATAATGACCGTGGATGTGGCGTAGCAGATGCAGAGCTTGGTATTCTTGCAGGTGCAGACAGAATCGAAGGAACTTTATTTGGAAATGGTGAGAGAACCGGTAATGTAGATATCATCACACTTGCGATGAATATGTTCACACATGGAGTAGATCCTGAACTTGATCTGTCTGATATTCCAAAGCTGACAGAATTATATGAACGCGTAACAAATATGCATGTATATGAGCGTTCTCCGTATACGGGAAAATTAGTCTTTGCAGCATTTTCAGGTTCTCATCAGGATGCGATAGCAAAGGGTATGAAGTACAGAAAGGATCAGGGAGATGGTATGTGGACAGTACCATATCTTCCACTGAATCCGGAAGATATCGGAAGAAAATATGATGGAGATGTTATCCGTATCAACAGCCAGTCAGGAAAGGGAGGTATCGGTTATATTCTCCAGTCCAAGTACGGTTTTGACCTTCCGCCAAAATTCCGTGAGGATCTTGGTTATACAGTTAAAGATGTATCTGATAAGGCACATAAGGAATTATCCGCTACCGAAGTTTTGGATATTTTCCAGAGTACATATGTCAATATAGAAAATCCTGTTCGGATGTTGGAGTGTCATTTCGTTCAGGGAGATGGAATCTCAACTGAGATCACGATCATGAAATATGGCGAAAAGAAAGTATATCATGGTAAAGGAAATGGTCGTCTGGATGCTGTCAGTAATGCAATTAAGAAGCATTTTGACATTGACTTCAAGATCATCTGCTATGAGGAGCATGCATTACAGGTAGGCTCTAACTCACAGGCAGTCGCTTATGTAGGTCTGGAAGGAAAAGACGGAACAGTTACCTGGGGTGCAGGCATTAAGGATGATATTATTGATGCATCTGTATATGCTTTAATCTCAGCAATCAACAGAACAGGCGTGTTATAATAAATAAAAAGCCATTCAGCCGGTACAATAATAGTATCGGTTGGATGGCTTTTTAGTGCTTTTGAAAAAATTATGAAGTTTGGCTCAGCTTTTTATAGCAGTAGCCGATGATATCTTTTCGGGTTACGATACCGATGAATTTGTTGTGGTCGTCTACTACAGGAACGAAGTTCTGTGCCATCGCACGGGCGATCAGATCTTCCATATTTGAGTTGATTGATACGGAAGCATATTCGAATTTTTTCGGAATGTCGGACAAACGGATATCTTCGGATTCGGACAGATGGTTCAATCCGTTTTTCTTACAGAACCAGAGGATATCACCCTCGGTGATTGTTCCGACATATTCGCCGTTACCCGACAGAATCGGGATTGCTGAATATCGATGGATCTCCATCTTTTCAAGAATCTGTCTTAAAGTAAATGTGCTTTCTATAAATGCAACCTCGCTCTTAGGAGTCAGAAAAAATAAAATATTCATAGGTCAGGGAAAATCCTCCTTTATGTAAAATATAACTTTGTATTATTGGTGATCAGCGGCAATGGTTTATTATTCGTGCCTGTATCTATTATAGAAGATGTCGACAGGGTTTGCAATTTACATTCTCTTAATTTTGTTTGAAAAAAGTGTGACAGATTTCAGAAAAAACAGAGAAAAAAACTTCGGGTTGTTTAATAAGGTGTTATTTGTTAAAATAAATATAAGTGTAGGCTTTTGTGTGCACATTTACAGACAGGAGGAAAGCTATGGCTGCGGATAACGTATATGATGAAGACCAGGAATACCTGATCGAAGCGCGTGATACAATCTCCGAATTAGAAGATTTAAAAGATAAGCTGGAGGAGATCAAGCTGCTCCAGAAGAAGAATAAACGGGCTATCGTCCGGGAAGAACGGGCAACCGGTGATGAGATCAGTGCCACATTAAAAAAAAGAAAAGAACAGATCGCTGCAAGCTATGACAGACAGATCGATGTAAATAATTCTAAGATCCGTCAGGTGCAGACGAAGAAGGATAAAAAGAAAAGCCAGAGAATGGAAGATCGGATCAATAAGGAGACGGCAGATATCCGGGAGGAGAATCGTCAGCTGAATGCGGCTATCAAGACTTTATTCAAAAAGAATCATGTTCCGGCCTTTTGTAATACGAAGATGTATTATTGCCTGTTTTCCCCCAAAGGCATGAGTGAATTTCTTGAGCTGCTTGTAATTCTTTTGGTTGCATGCGGAGGAATTCCGGCAGCAGTGATTGCGATTTTAATGAATACAAAGTTCAAGACAGGAAACCATACTGCAATGTGTGTGCTGATTGCAGCACTGATCATAATTACTGAGTTTATTATTTATTTCATTGTATTTAATCTGACAAAGGTGAAACATAGAGATTTGATCCGGGAGGGAAGAAGAACCCGCGATAAGATCATAGCCAATGAGAAGGCTGTAAAAGCGATCAAGAATTCAATTGCAAAGGATAAGGATGAGAGCATTTACAGACTGGGTAAATATGATAAAAAGATTCAGGAGTTAGAAGATGCGGGTGGAGTGATCAGTGATGAAAAACTGGATGCGCTTCGTACCTTCGAGAAAGAAACCAAACAGTTGATTACGGATGAGATCACCGGACGCAGAAAAGAGAAAATGGATCGATTGAAATCCGAACGTGATACACTGGAAAATGATTTCGGTGATACGCAGAAGAAGATATCCGAATATGAGCTTATGATCACGAACAAATATGAAACATATCTCGGAAAGGACTTTTGTACAGAAGAAAAATTATCTGATCTGATCTCAATCATGGAAGAAGGATCAGCAAGTACAGTAGCTGAGGCTATCAAAGTTTATAAAGGAGATGACAGATGATGATCGGCATAGACGAGTGCTCTTCCAATGTATTCGGCCATCTGTTTAACTGTATATAATCGGGTATTCTGGAGTAGATTTGCTCCGGCATTCCCGGAGAGATTAACGATTCCGGTAATAGACATATCGCCTATTGCCGGAAGTTTTTTGTTCACACCTTTTCCCGGAAACAGGTGGGAGTTCGTGATCGTAACCATTCCCATATCTTTGGACATGCCAAGAGATGCATCTACGGCGATTACAAAAGGATCGTCAAAATCTTCGTAGATATGGTCGATCGTATCACGGATATTAAGTGCGTGAACCGGATATTCCAGTGTTCCTGCAACCTGATAGGCGGTATCGTGCGCAAGGATGTAGTCGCCGACCAGAGGACCGAGTGCATCTCCGGTAGCGCGGTCTGTTCCGATGCAGATTACGATTATATCCTTGCCATAACCTTCCATATCATGGATTAATTCTACGATCCGGTTACCTAGCTCGTGACAGGTATGGCTTCGGGCCGGATTGAAGTATTCGGTTTTCCGTTTTTTTACTTTCTTACTGATATTCATAAACACCTTCCCAAAAGTATATCTTACTATAAAGTATTACCCGGATTGATAAAGTTTACACAAAACCGAAAAATAAAATGTCGAAATACTCAAAAAGAAAAAATATAGATTGCCATATATGTTGACAAAATTTGATAAGTACAGACTTTCCCAAATGCTATTATCAGAACAAATCTAAAAAGAGTGCTTTCGGAATGAGCCGGAGCCAATAATAATTATGGGGGAGTGTAATCATGATAGAGATCGTGTATGACAAGACTACAGCGGAGAAAAACGGAAAAAATGAAATGCATTACAAAATGCCGAAAAATATCAGACAGATAGGAAATGCTCCGGATAAGAAGAAAATATACATAGAAGATTATGTAATGACATTTCTGCGTAAGATCGCAGAGCCGGGTAATACGACCTCTCGGGGAGCTATCCTGCTTGGAGAGTACTTTAAAGATGGTGATACGGAGACGTTATTTATCAGTGGAGCGGTAGAGGCACAGAATCTGGAATTTGATGTGGATCAGATCAAATTTGATGATCATATTTGGAGCGGGCTTTATGCGGAGATCAACAAATATTTTGAAAATCTGTCAGTTGTCGGATGGTTTCTTTCGCGCATGGGATTTTCCACAGATATCAATGAAAAAATCACAAGACTGCATCTGGAGAATTTCAGGGGAAGGGATAAGGTGTTGTTTGTCATGGATTCCTTAGAATGTGATGATGCTTTTTATGTGTGTGAGAAAAATCACTTGATGCGGCAACGGGGATATTATATATATTATGTTCGAAATGAAGCTATGCAGAATTATATTATCAGCCGCAAAAACATGACGACGGAGGACAAGGATCAGGCGACACTGCGAAAAGATGCAGAGCTTGTAAAGAATTTTCAGACAATGCGAGGCGAATCCCAAAAGAAAGAAAAAAATCAGAAAAGTAAGTCTTATGTAAAATATGCAGTTGCGTCTTTTGCGGCTGTATTTGCATTATCGATGGGAGTTGTTGTATCGGGGAACTATGATAAGATGAAAGATATAGAGTCAACGATACGAAAGATGGAATTGCAAAATGATGATTCAGATGTACAGGTATTTTCAAACAGCAATACGGAACAGACGGTCTATACAAAAGATGTCGGGCAGGAGAATGCCGAAGATGGAAGAGAAGCTGCTTCGACAGTATCTTCTGAAATCGAGACAAAAGATGAAAATACGGAAAAAGACAGTAGCGGAACGAAGAATGAGGAAATGGGGCAGAATACCGTAGAAACCACGAGCGCAGGAACAGAAGAGGTATCTACACAGGAAACAATGTCCAATGAAGCCGTTGAGTATTATACAATTGAAGAAGGAGATACGCTCATGAGTATATCATTAAAAATGTACAAGTCTCCCAATTATGTAGATGCATTGATGAATGCCAACGGAATAAAAGAAGGAGATACTATCTATCCGGGAGAAAAAATAGCTATTCCATCTGTAAACTAAAGATGTTATACTATCCACGAAAGAAAATTCCATAAAGTGACAGAGGTAACATATGGCAAAGGAAATAGAAGAAAAAAAGAACCGCAGAAAGTTTTTCGCACATGTAAAGACAAAACGGACGGCGAAGAGAGAACAGATAGATGACGAGAACAGCAATGTAATAGAGGTAACACCGGGAATTTCCGCAAGGGTAAAAGTCCTTATTGTGATATTGGTGATCTTAATTGCAGCGGTTGTGATTGTATCTGTGAGAAGATATATTAACACAAGAGAATATCAGGGATATAATGTAGTGTCGTCTGTAGAAACGAATGGAGATAATATTGCAGATTACATCATGTTCAGTGATAATGTATTAAAAGTGACCAAAGATGGTGTGGCATATATTGATGCCACCGGAAATACCGTCTGGGACTGCAGCTATGCAATGAAGATGCCTCAAGCTGTTGTAAATGGAGATTATGCGGCTGTGGCCGATATGAACGGACGAGATGTATATGTATTTAATAAATCAGGAAAGGTCAGTAACCAGACACTGAATTATGATATTACAAATATTGATATTGCCTCACAGGGAGTATATGTTGTGATCCTGTCAGGCGAAAATGAGAATTATATCAATGCATATGATAAAGACAGTAAAGAGATCTACGAGATGAAGACATCTATAGAAAATAGTGGTTATCCGCTTGATATTGCCGTATCGGACGATGGGCAGAAGCTATTTACCAGTTATGTAAAGGTGGATGGAACAACAGTACCGGATTATCTTGCGGCATATAATTTTGGCTCGGTAGGACAAAACGAGAATGCTGACCGATTAATGGGTGGTTTTACTTTTGATGATACAATCTTTCCATATGTAGATTTTATAGATAATGACACGATTGCCTGCTTTGGAGATGATAGAATCGTGATCTATTCCATGAATGAAAAACCGAGTGAGAAAGCAGAGATAAGTCTGGATGGCAGAGAGATGTTAGGTGTATTTGCAAATTCCCACTATGTAGGCTATATATCTGCGAATGCAGATACCACCGCGGGAAGATACCATATCTATATATATGATACAAACGGTAAATTGACCGCAGAGGCAGACTATAACAATACATTTTCAAAAATATATGCAACGGAAGATGAATTGATTATTGCGGGAGAATTCGACTGCAGCATTTACTATCTGAATGGTGCAAAGAAATTTTCTACGACATTCCGAAAGAATCTGATCGATATTGTTCCGTCGGGCAATAAATTAGAATATATCGCAATATTTGAAAATGAAACAACGATTATAAAACTTACCATGAAGAATGAGAAGGAAAACAAATGAATTTATTAGTCCTGGGAATAGCGGCATTTATGTTGCTGTTTATGTTACGTGGATACAGGATTGGATTATTTAAGAGTGCTGCCGGTGCAATTGGAATTGTGCTGGCAGTATTCTTAACTGCACTTTTGTATCCGGGTGTTAACAAATTGTTGTGTGAACAGACAGCATTAGATGAAACCATTAAAAATAACATAATAAAAAAATTTGAGCTTCCGCAGGAGACGGAAGAAATCACCAGGAATCAGGAAATTGAACTGATCGATAAACTTGATCTTCCGGCAGGAGTCAGAGACTGGCTGATAGAGAATTGTAACGGGGAGCAGTATTTAGAAACAGGTGTAAACAATGTCTGCGGTTATATTGCCGAAACCTTGACTGCCATGGTTATGCGTGGCATTTCGTATGTACTTACATTTTTTATTTTATCTTTATGTATTCATATTTTAATTACAGTTCTGGATGTGGCAAGTTATATTCCAATCGTAAAAGGAATTAATAAAGCGGGTGGAATTTTATTTGGTGCAGGACAGGCATTGCTGTTTGTCTGGATATTTATGGGGATTGTAACACTTCTTTCAACATTTAACTGGGCGTTGCAAGTGATGAAAATGATCGATGAAAGTTCACTTTTGGCATGGATATACAAAAAAGACATTTTTTTGAAAATAATAGTTGACATCTTGGAAAAGATTTAGTATAGTATCACTTGCTGGTCGCGAGAACAGCTTGAACAACAAAAAAGATTGAAAATAATCGAAAAAAGTTGTTGACAAACATTAACAATATGTGTTAATATATCGGAGTTGCTGTTCAAGACGGCAACAAACAACGACAAATGATTTTATGATGATTCTCATCTGGAAAGCATGCAGAACATCAAAAAAGAAATTGAAGAAGTTGTTGACAAAGAACACTGAATGTGATAA
>OGGC01001040.1_pt1 | contig 20410 bp, 16 predicted proteins | sample 1571181 | NCBI WGS metagenome assembly OGGC01 (sample SAMEA2581930, study PRJEB24529) | metagenome | biome: Human gut stool | place: China | collected 2011 | reverse complement strand
AGCGCGGCAGGCGCGGACGGGCCATCCACCGGGCCAGGTGCGTGACGGAGGTGGGGATGCGGATTGATTTGCCGGCGATGATGAGCGTCACGGCGACGAGGATCAGCAAAACGCCGGTTCCGATGCGCAGCGTGAACCGCTCGCCGAAGACCGCGACGCCGAAAAACAACGCCGTGACGGGTTCCAGCGCCCCGAGGATCGCCGTGGGCGTGGAGCCGATGCGGCGGATGGCCCCGGCCATCGCGACCAGCGAAACGATCGTCGGGAAAAGCGCCAGCGCAACGGCGTTGACCCACATCAGGGACGAAGGGACGGGTTGCAGATCGGCACAGCCCCGCAGCCGAACGACATAGACCAGCGAGCCGAAAACCAGACAGTAGAAGGTGAGTTTCTCGGTCGGAAGGTCCTTGAGCGACGAGCGGTTGACGGCGACGATCCAGACCGCATAGGAGAGCGCCGAAAGGAAGACCAGCACGACGCCCGCGAGGTTGAGCGTCGCGCCGTCGCCCCCTTTGTAGAGCAGCGAGATGCCCCCGCATGCCAGGGCGATCGAGACGACCGTGGCGGCGGTGACCCGCTCGCGGAAACCCACGGCCATGATGACCGCGACCATCACCGGATAGACGAACAGGATCGTCGAGGCGATGCCGGCGTCCATGAGGTTGTAACTCTCGAAAAGCAGCAGCGACGAGACGGAGAAGAGCACGCCCATAGCCGCAAGCGGCAGGACGTCGCGCCGCCGCAGGGCGAACGACTGCCGCCGGAACAGCATCAGCGCACCCAGCATCACCACAGCCAGCACATAGCGGTAGAACAGCACGGAATCCACTCCCAGGCCCGCGCCGTAAAGCGGCAGCGCAAAGAGCGGATTCAGTCCGTAGCTGGCCGCGGCTATGGCTCCCAGCACATAACCGCGGGAACGTTCCAAGATCATTTAGAAGGTGACCTGCGGAGCGGCCGCGGCCCCTTCGGCCGACTCGAAATAGGGCTTCTGGCCGAAGCCGAACATCCGCGCGACGAGGTTGGCCGGGAAGCGGCGCACCGAAACGTTGTACTGCTGCGCCGCGGCGTTGAAGTCCTTGCGGGCGACGGCAATGCGGTTCTCGGTCCCTTCGAGCTGGGCCTGCAATTCGAGGAAATTCTGGTTGGCCTTCAGGTCGGGATAGCTCTCCGACACGGCGATCAGGCGGCCCAGCGCGGAGCGCACCTCGGCCTGCGCCCGCTGGAACTGTGCGAGCCGCTCGGGCGTCAGGTCGTCGGCCGAAAGGTTGATCGACGTGGCCCGGGCGCGCGCCTCGGTAACCTCGTTCAGGGTCTGCGTCTCGTGGGCCGCGTAGCCCTTCACGGTGTTGACCAGGTTGGGAATCAGGTCCGCACGCCGCTGGTACTGCGTCTCGACGTTGGACCAGGCGCTTTTAAGCCCCTCCTCCCTGTTCACAAAACCGTTATAGGTCGCATAAAAGAAGATCGCCACCACGGCGACTACGCCGATCCAAATCCATTTTTTCATAACAGAAGCTATTTATATATTTAAACTCATTTCGCATCAAACCGCTGCAGTCGCAGCCTCCGGCGCCGTTTACAAGCCAGCCCCCGTCCCAAACCCTTCCTTCAGGGGAAGGGCTTGTCGCGACGCAACCGAATTGCAGACGCTTTTCAGCCCAACATGCAACGCCCCGGAACTCTGCACCTTAAACTACCAGCGCGAACCGGCTCCGCCGCCGCCGAAGGAGCCTCCTCCGAAGCCGCCGCCCATGCCGCCGCCCATGCCGCGTCCGAAGCCGCCGCCGATGATCGTGCCGCCCCCGGCCCCGCCGCCGAAATTGTCGTCGCGCAGGTTGCGCGAACGCCGCTTCACGACCGCACCGCAGTTCGGGCAGACATACGTATATTCGACCAGCCGGTAGTTCCGCGTGACGCTCAACACCTGCTGCGACTGCTGTTTCAGCGTCAGCTTACGGCACTTCGGGCAACGGCGGGAGAAATAGTAGTTCGCCAGCACCATGCCCAGCGGGAAGATCACGAAGCCGAAGACGATCGTGAAGATCATCCATGCCGGAAGGTCCTCGTCGGCGTCGCCGCCCAGATCGACCTCGCCGCCTTCGAGGATCGTGGCCGCAGCCCCCACCCCGGCGACCATGCCCGCGCTGTAATCCCCCTCGCGGAAGGCCGGAAGCATATAGTTGAGCTGGATGCGTTTGCAGAGCGCGTCGGGAAGGATGCCTTCGAGGCCGCCGCCCGTGACGAAGCGTATCTCACGCAGGTCCTTCACCAGCAGGATGCCCAGTCCGTTATTGCTTTTGGCCGAGCCTACGCCCCAGCTGCGGAACAGATCGACGGCGAACGAGAACGTATCGCCGCCCGCGATGTCGTCGACGGCGACGACGGCGACCTGCGCGAGGCCCCGCTCACGCAGCGAGGCGCAGACGGAGTCGATATGCGCCACGGCGGCAGGCGACAGGATACCGTCGGGATCGGAGACATAGCGCCGCCGGTCCATACGCTGAACATTGGGAATCTCGTCCGCGCGGTAGGTTCCCGCAAGGGCGGGCAGCGCACAGGCGAGCAGCAGGCAAAGGATCGCAATGTTTCTCATGCGGCAAAGATAAAGAAAATGAAGAATTAAAAATGAAAAATGAAAAATTATAACGCAGGCTGCATCACAACGGCCCGAACAGTCGGGCTGCAAAGAGCATTACAACAGCCAATCATTCGCAAATAATAATTTTTAATTCTTAATTCTCAATTTTTAATTACACAATATCCGGTAGCTCCACGGGGCCATATCCTCCTCGACGCGGCCGCGAAGCTCGTAAGGCTCGCCCGTCATGGCGTCGGTGTACATCCCGGCGTAGATGCCCGTATAGTAATCGGCATGGATGGCGTAGGGCGAGAGGTTCATCACCGCAACGACGCGGTTGTCAGCCGTCTCGCGGACCAGCGTCATCAGGCAGTCCTCGGCGTTGTTGCGGATCTCGGTCATCGCGCCGCCCCGCTCCCCCGCCGCCAGGGCCGGGTTGTCGTGGCGCAACGCCGTGAGGCGGCGGTAGAACCCGGTGAAAGCGTTGGCCTCGTAACGGGGAATCGGATCGCGGTCGAAGAAGGCGAACGAATGGTCGTAGCCGATCTCCTGCCCGGTGTAGATCAGCGGCAGGCCGCGCGGCACGACGAACGTGAAGACCGCCATGATCTCGCGCGCATCGCCCAATCTGGAAAATTCAGAGCCGTTCCACGAATTCTCGTCGTGGTTCGACGTGAACGCCAGCCGCATGGCCGAGTCGGGATAGTCGTCGCGGTCGGCGTAGATGTAGTCGCGCAGAGCCGTGACGCGGGTGCGCTGCCGGGCCACGTCGTTCATCAGGTGGTGCATCCGCCAGGCGTAGCAGGCGTCGAAAGCCCCCTCCTCGAAAAGATTCCGCTCCTCGGCCTCGGCCAGCATGAACAGATCGGGCTTCACACGCCGCAGGCGCAGCGAGGTCTCGTTCCAGAACTCGATGGGAACCAGCATCGCCATGTCGCAGCGGAATCCGTCGACGTCGTGCTGCGTGAGCCAGAACTCCATGGCGTCGGCCTGCGCGCGCCACACGTCGCGGTCGGCGTAGTTGAGCTTGGCGGTGTCGGACCAGTCCCACGGCACGGCGGGACGGCCCGCGGCGTCGCGTTCGTACCACGAGGCGGGCTTTTCGGCGATCCACCGCGCGTCGCGCGCCGTGTGGTTGGCCACCCAGTCGAGCAGGACCCGCATGCCGAGGCAGTGGGCCTCGGCGACGAAGGCGTCGAAGTCGGCCATCGTGCCCAGCTCGGGGTTCACGGCGCAGTAGTCGCGGATCGAATAGTAGGAGCCGAGCGAGCCTTTGCGCCCGGCCTCCCCGATCGGATAGACCGGCATGAGCCACACGGCGTCGACGCCGAGGTCTTTGAGGAAAGGCAGTTTTGAAGTTGCCGCGCGCAGCGTGCCTTCGGGCGTGAGCTGGCGCACGTTCATTTCATACAGGACAGCCTGCGGCCAAAAACAATTCATAATTCACAATTCATAATTACCTTGTCCGCGATCAGCCGGCGCACGCCGCGGATTTCAAGTTCGACGGGGGCACCTTCGTTCGCCACCTCGACCGCATTGCGGGTGATCCGGACCGTCAGGACCCGGTCCCGGAAATTGACCTTGAACGAGAGGGACTCCCACGCGGCCGGCAGCTGCGGGTCGAACGACAGCACGCCGTCGCGGACGCGCATGCCCCCGAAACCCTCGACCACCGAGAGCCACGAACCCGCCATCGAAGTGACATGGCAGCCCTCGCGGACCTCGCGGTTGTAGTCGTCGAGGTCCAGGCGCGCCGTGCGCAGGTAGAGTTCGTAGGCCTTGTCCAGATCGCCGATACGCGCGGCAAGGATGGCGTGAACGCAGGGCGAGAGCGACGATTCGTGGACCGTGCGCGCCTCGTAGAAGCGGAAGTTGCGGCGGACAGTGTCGAGGTCGAAATCGTCGCCGAAGAAATAAAGCCCCTGCAACACGTCGGCCTGCTTGATCAGGCACGAGCGCAGGATGCGGTCCCACGACCAGCGCTGGTTGATGGGGCGATCCGCAGGATCGAGGTCTTTGGCCAACGTCTGCTCCTTGTCCAGATAGCCGTCCTGCTGGAGGAAGATGCCCAGTTCGCGGTCCTCGCCGAAGTACATGCCGTCGGCGATTTCGAGCCACCGCTTCGTCTCGGCCGTCTCGTCGAAACGTCGCTTCGCGCAGATGCGCGCGTAGTCCGCAGGCCGGTTTTCACGCACCCACGCCGCCGACTCGGCGGCATAGCGCATCGACCAGCAGGCGATGTAGGAGGTATACCAGTTGTTGTCGACGTTGTTCTCGTACTCGTTGGGACCCGTGACGCCCAGCATGACATATTTTCGCCGCGCCCCGGACCACGTGATGCGCTGCGCCCAGAAGCGCGCCACGGACAGCAGCACCTCCAGCCCGCAGTCGGCCAAATACGCCGTGTCGCCGGTATAGCGGATGTAGTTGAAAATCGCGTAGGCGACGGCGCCGTTGCGGTGGATCTCCTCGAAGGTGATCTCCCACTCGTTGTGGCACTCCTCGCCGTTGACGGTGACCATCGGGTAGAGCGCCGCACCGTCGCGGAAGCCCAGTTTCGCGGCGTTTTCGATGGCCTTGTCGAGCTGGTTGTAGCGGTAGACGAGCAGTTCGCGGGCGACGGCCCGCCCGGCGGTGGCCAGGTAGAACGGCAGGCAGTAGGCCTCGGTGTCCCAGTAGGTCACGCCGCCGTATTTCTCGCCCGTGAAGCCCTTCGGACCGATATTCAGACGGGTGTCCACCCCGGTATAGGTTTGCAGCAACATGAAGATGCAGAAGCGGATGCCCTGCTGCGCCCGGGCGTCGCCCCCGATTTCGATGTCGCAGCCGTGCCAGCGGGCGGCCCAGGCGGCCGTCTGCTCTTCGAGCAGGGCCTCGAAGCCCGCCTCCTGTCCCGAAGCCGCGACGCAGCGCGCCGCGGCGATAAGGTCCGCCGGAGCGTGGTTGAGCGACGAGCAGATGCCCGCATATTTATATAAGACGGCGGCGCAACCCTTTTCACGGCTGACCGCTGCGGTGGCCCGGACCTTCTCGGGGCGGGTTTCGCAATGCCACTCGGCGCCGTCCAGCTCGACGGCCTGCGCCCAGGCCGCCTCGAAACCGCTCTTTTTGGTACGACTCTGCGTGGCGTCGGCCTCGGTCGAGACCTCCTCCCAGAACTTTTCGTCGTAGTTGGCGTCGGCATTGCGCACGTCGGCGTCGACATAGGGCGAGAAGGTGATCCGGGCCGCCCGGTTGAGCGGCGTGACGGCGTATTTCACGACGCCCAGTTCGCGGCGCGCCAGCGAGAGGAAACGAACCGTCTCGACGGCCACCTCGACGCCGTTTTTCAGCACGACCCTCATGCGGCGCGTCAGCACCGAGCGGCGCATGTCCGTCTCGCGGTAAAAGCTCTTCACCTCCGCGACGGTCGCCAGGTCGAGCGGCTCGCCGTCGACCGCGACATCGACCCCGATCCAGAACGCGGCGTTCGGGACCTTGGCGAAATACTCCGGGTAGCCGTTCTTCCACCACCCCACGCGGGTCTTGTCGGGATAATAGACCCCGCCGATATAATTGCCCTGAAGCGTCTCGCCCGAGTAACGCTCCTCGAAATTGGCCCGGCCGCCCATCACGCCGTTGCCCAGCGCGAAGAGCGACTCGGAAGAGAGCGTCCGCGAAGGGTCGAAGCGATCCTCGACGAGACGCCAGGGATCGGTTTTTACATATCCGTCGTTCATAATCTATACTCTTTAGCGCTCGTTTCACCGCCCCGGCCGCAGCCTTTCGCGGCGTTGCGCCGAGGTTGCAATCAGTCCCGGTCGATCTTCATCGCCAATTGTTCAAACGTAAACCCCGCGAAGGTTTCCAGCCGCATCGTGGCGGCCGAAAGCGACGCACCGCCCCCGACGCCCACCGAACGCATGCCCGCACGCGAAGCGGCCTCGATACCCGCGGCGGCGTCCTCGAAGACCACGCACACGGACGGCGCGGCGTCCACGGCGGCGGCACCCTTCAGGAAAACCTCGGGATCGGGTTTGGCCCGCGAAACCTCGTTGCCGTCGACCACGGCGTCGAACAGCGGCCGAAGGCCGCACCGGTCGAGGATCGTCCCCGCGTTCTTCGACGCCGAGCCGAGCACCGTCCGCACGCCGCGGCTGCGCACGTCGTGCAAAAACGCCGCCACGCCCGGAAGCACCTCGGCGGGTGTCATTTGCGAAACAAAACGCAGGTAACGCGCATTCTTTTCGGCGGCGAGACGCTCCCTCTCGGCGGCGGAAAAACGCCCCTCAAGTCCTCCGGCGCGCAAGACGATCTCCAGCGACGCCATGCGGCTCACACCCTTGGTCGCTTCGCCCTGCACGGGCGTGAATTCAAAGCCCAGTTCACGAGCCAGCGCGGCCCACGCCAGATAGTGGTAGCGGGCCGTATCGACGACAACTCCGTCCAAATCGAATATGCAGCAGTCTATCATTTTTTGAATTTCGGATACCAAAGATACGATTTTTTTGCAAAAAAAACACGTATCCGGCAACGCATTACCTACATACTTGTAAAATATCACCTTCGAAAAGCGGCTGTTTTTCAGAATTAATTTATATCTTTGCGCACGTAATTACAATCAACGCCTTATTAAAAATGAAGCAACTCTGCCTTCTTATCGGGACAGCGGTCCTCGGCATACTGCTCGTTTCGTGCTCCGCACAGAAGCGCGTATGGTATCTGCAGGACGCCCAGCCCTTCACACCTGAACAAATCGCCGAAAACGGACAGATCCGCATCAAGCCGCTCGACCGGCTGACGATCGTCGTCAACAGCAAGGACCCCGAACTGGCAGTGCCGTTCAACTCGGCGACCTCCTACAATTCGCTCACGGGAACCAACATCTCCGGCGCGGCAAACTCGCAGGCGCTCCAGATGCGCACCGTCGACGAGAACGGCATGCTCGAAATGCCCGTGATCGGCAAGATCGAATGCAAGGGCAAGACCCGCAGCGAACTGGCCCAGGCCATCGCCGAAAAGATCATCGACGGCGGATACATCAACGACCCAACGGTCAACGTACAGTTCGCCGACATGAAGATTTCGGTCATCGGCGAAGTGGCCCGCCCCGGATTCTACGATGTCACACGCGACAAGGTTTCGATTTTCGACGCTCTGGCGATGGCCGGCGACATGACCGTATACGGCGTGCGTTCGGAGGTGGCCGTGACGCGCGAGGTGGACGGCGTGCGCACGATCGAATACCTCGACCTCACATCGACCGACATCTTCAACTCCCCGGCTTTCTACCTCCAGCAGAACGACGTGGTATACGTGAAACCCAACAAGTACAAGGCGCAGACGGGCGAGATCAGCCAGAACCGCAATTTCTACCTTTCGCTGGTGGGAACGGCGATTTCGGTGGCGACACTCATCGTAACCCTCACCAAATAGCAAGGCTCCATGGCAGAACAACAGATCAATTCACAGATACAGACCAACAACGAAGAACTGACGAACACGATCACCCTGCACGACATCATCCGCATGGTGATCGCCAACTGGTATTGGTTCGTGCTTTCGACCGTATGCTGTCTCTGCGCGGCCTACTACTATCTGGCCAGCACCCCGAAGATTTACAGCCGCACGGCGACCATTCTGGTCAAGGACAGCCGCAAGGGCGGAGACGTGGATCTCACGGCATTCAGCGATCTGGCGGGATTCCAGAACCGCCGCAACGTCGACAACGAAGTATTCATCCTCCAGTCGCGGCGTCTGATGACCAACGTGGTCAAGCAGCTCAACCTGACGGTCAACTACTCGGTGAGCGAACGGCTCCGCCGGCGCGACCTCTACGGTCAGGCCCCGATCGACGTGAAGTTCATCAACGACAACGACAACCAGTCGCTCGCAATGGAGATCACGCCGATCGACGACGACAAAATCCGGTTGAGCGGATTCGAAGACCAGTTCGTCACCAAGCACGAGAGCCGCAGCGTCATCACGGCGGCTTACGGCGACACGATCCCGACCCCCGTGGGTCAGGTCGTGGTGCAGAAGTCGCTCTACATGGCCCCCGACTACATCGGGGTTCCGATCCGCGTGACCAAGAGTTCGCTGGGACGGACCACTAACGCCTACCGCGCAGCCGTGAAAAGCGACGTGGCCAACAAGCAGGCTTCGGTGGTGACCATCTCGATGAACAACACCGTCCCCCGGCGCGCCGAAGACGTGATCAACACGCTGATCGAGGCCTACAACGAAGACGCCATCGAGGACAAGCGTCGCGTGTCGGTCGCTACGGGCAAGTTCATCAAGGCCCGTCTGGACGTTATCGGACGCGAGCTGGGCGACGTGGACCGCAATATCGAGGACATCAAGAAGGACAACCGGATGGTGGACATCACCTCGGAGGCCGCGCGCAGCGTGTCGGAAAGTTCGCGCTACAAGACGGAAGGTCTTTCGCTCGAAAACCAGATCAACGTGGCGGAGTACATTCGCACCTACCTGAACGACCCGAAAAACGTCGGAGAACTGATTCCGGCGATGGCGGCCGCGGGAACCAACACGGCCATCGCCAAGCAAATCGAAGATTACAACTCGGCGATCCTGCGCCGCGAGAAACTGCTGGAGAACAGTTCGGAGCGCAGCCCCGTCATTCAGGACCTCGACAACCTGCTGGCCGCCGTGCGGCGTTCGATCATCTCGTCGCTCGACTCCAACATCTCGACGCTCGAAATCCAGCGCGACGCCATGCGCAAGGAGGAGACGCAGGCCAACATCCGCATCTCGACCATGCCTTCGCAGGAGAAGGTCATCCTGGGCATCACGCGCCAGCAGAAGATCAAGGAAGAACTGTTCCTCTACCTGCTGAACAAGCAGGAGGAGAACCAGCTCAACTACGCCGTGGCAGAGAGCAACTCGCGGTCGATCGACTACGCCTACGGCAGCAACGCTCCCGTATCGCCCCGACCGATGATGATTCTGGGCATCGCCCTGATCGTGGGTCTGGCCATTCCCTTCGGCCTGCTCTACCTGATCGGCATGCTCGACACGACCATCCGCGGTCGCAAGGACATCGAGGACAACGTCAACGCCCCGTTCCTGGGCGACATCCCCTACCACGAGGGCGGCGGCAAGGCCGGGATCGTGGTACGCGAAACGGGCCGCGACGCCCTGTCGGAGGCTTTCCGCATTCTGCGCTCGAACATGACGTTTATGAGCGTCTCGGCCGGAACCGACATCCGCACCATTCTCTTCACCTCGTCGGACCCGCACGCAGGCAAGACCTTCGTGGCGACGAATCTGGCCATGACCCTCGCCATGGCCGGCAAGCGCGTGCTGCTGATCGACCTCGACCTGCGCCGCCATGCCCTGTCGTCCCAGCTGGGCCACAGCAACAGCAAAACCGGCATCACGAGCTATCTCGCAGGAACGGTTTCCGATGTGGAGAGCTTGATCCAGAACTCCGGATTCCACCAGAATCTCGACGTGATTTACGCAGGAGTGCAGCCGCCCAACCCGGCGGAGATGCTCCTTTCGGACAAACTCGACAAGCTCATCGCCGAAATGCGCGGCAGATACGATTATGTCTTCCTCGACAGTACGCCCGCCATGTCGGTGGCCGACGCAATTATCACCGACCGGCTTGCGGACCTCTGTATATACATCGTACGCGAGGGTGTGCTCGACCGGCGCCAGCTGCCCGACATCGAGCGGCTCTACCGCGAGAAGAAGCTCCACAACATGTGCATCGTTCTGAACAGCACCCGCGCCCGCCGTCACGGATATGGATACGGGTATGGCTACGGTTACGGTTATGGATACGGATATGGCTACGGAGACGATTACAAGGAAGTAAGCTACCGCAAACGCATCAAGCACTTCTTCCGGTCGCTGGCACATAAAGTAAAACGGTAACGATGGCCATTCACGACGCAACAATAGCCATCGACTTCGACGGTACGGTCGTAACGCATGCCTACCCGGAGATCGGTGAGGATGCGGGAGCGGCGCCCGTGCTGAAAGAGCTGACGGACAACGGTTGCCGACTGATCCTCTACTCGATGCGGCACGGAAAACTGCTGGACCGCGCGGTGGAATGGTTCCGCGTCCGGGGCATTCCGCTCTACGCCGTGAACGAAAACCCGTCGCAGAAGCGCTGGACCTCGTCGCCGAAGATTCATGCAGACCTTTACATCGACGACTGCAATCTGGGATGTCCGCTGCGGTTCGTCGACGGAGAGAAACATCCCGTGGCCGATTGGGCCAAGATCCGCGAGCAGCTCGTCCGGGAAGGTTTTCTGGACTGACGCGCAGAAAGTCGGGGGGGGGGCTGACGAAGGCCCAAACCGGATAATAAAAAAGCGAGACTTTGGAAAGTCTCGCTTTTTTTTGCAGGCAGGCGGGCTGGAGCGGCAGAGCAGGCAGGTGACAGGCAGGTGACAGGCAGGTGACAGGCAGGCGGCGGGCAGAACGGGCAGAACGGGCAGAACGGGCAGAACGGCTGGAGCGGCTGGAGCGGCGGGAGCGGCGGGAGCGGCTGGAGCAGCAGGCTGGCTGGAGCGGGCAGAGCAGGCGGCGGGCAGGCTGGAGCGGCAGGCAGGTGGCGGGCAGGTGGCAGGCAGGCTGGCTGGAGCAGGCAGAGCGGGCAGAGCGGCGGGCAGAAGTATACAGGCGGTGGCAAAAACAGGCAGAGGTAGGCCTATAATGACAGAGACAATAGGAGCTGGCAAGTTCCGGGCATCGCGAAGAACGGGACGGATGGGTAGCACTCGAGTGCGTCCCATTCGCACCGTTCGGAGGATGTGCGGAAAGTATCGCATCTAAAGCGGAACCGGTTTTTGATTATCGCGGAGCAGATTTTGCCATAACGCAGTTCGGCCCGGACAGGACATACCGAAGTATTTCCCGTTCGGGCCGGACAAGGCAGGGCGAAAGATGCCCGTGAGAATCGAAAACTACGCCCAGAGATTCCGGGGATATTTACCCTCGGCAATCATCTTCTCGATGGCGGCCATCAGCGCGGGTTTGTCCTCCTTGTAGGTGACGCCGTGCCACTGGGCAGCCGAACGCAGCACGCGGAGCGTAGCCGTGCCGTCGCCGATCAGCTTGTTGACCATCGTCGGGATGTAGAACTCCGACTTGATATTGTCCTTGTTGGCCTCGAACCAGACTTTGAAGTACTCCTTCGAGTAGGTGAAGAAGTCGGGCGTGAAGCCGAAGAGGTTCATCGAAACGGGAGTGTCCTCGGAGAGAGGCTCGTCGGCGCCGTTGTCGTGGAAGACGATCCGGCCGTCGGGCATCCGCTCGATCTGCGTCCGCTCGACCATCGACGTGAGGTCGCCTTTCGGATCGACGCCGCAGACGCCGCGCGAGACCGTACCGTTCTCCGAAAGCGTCTTGTTCAGGTCGTAAGCGACCATGCAGTAGCTGTTGCGGCTCTCGCCGAGCTGCGCCAGGTAGTCCCCGATGGTCTTATAAGCCTCGGCGCCGTAGAAATCGTCGGCGTTGATCACGGCGAAGGGTTCGTGAACCGCATCGGCTGCCATCATCACGGCGTGGTTCGTACCCCACGGCTTGACACGGCCTTCGGGAACGGCAAGACCTTCGGGCAGGTAGTCGAGTTCCTGGAAAACGAAATCCACGGCGATGCGCCCGCCGAAACGGTCGGCCGAGAAGACCTCGCGGAACTCCTTCTCGAAGGAGTGGCGGATGACGAAGACGACCTTGCCGAAACCGGCGCGGATGGCGTCGTAGACCGAATAGTCGATGATGGCCTCGTTGTTGGGACCAACACCGTCCATCTGTTTGAGCGACCCGTAGCGGGAGCCCATGCCCGCGGCGAGTACCAGTAATGTGGGTTTTACCATGTTATTTTATCTGTTTATGACATTGGTTCAAAACATCCACAAAGATAAAAAATTAAGCGCGCCCCGCAAAGGATTTATGCAAATTTGCCTATCTTTGTAGGGTTAACAAAGAGAAATCGTACCCGGAGAGATGAAATTTCTGAAAACCATACGGGCATGGTGGCGCGGCCTGTTCCGCAAACGCCGGTTCAACATGCTCAACGCCACGGACAACACCGAAGAGTGGCACATGCACCTCTCGCCGGCGAGTATCCTCGCGGGACTGGTGGCGTTCATGCTGATGCTCTTCATCCTCACGCTGTCGCTGGTGGCGTACTCCCCCATCCTGGAATTCCTGCCCGGATACCGCACCGAGGCCGACCGTTCGCGCGAAAGCCTCGTGCAGAACATCATCCGGCTCGACTCGATGGAGCGCATGATGAACGACATGCTGACCTACAACGAGAACATAGCCCTGATCATGGAGGGGCGCACGCCCGTGGCGCGCGTGCTCGCCTCGTCGGACTCGTCGCGCATCAGCAAGGTGCTGGTGATGCCCTCGCACGAAGACTCGCTCCTGCGGGCCCAGATGGAGGGCGACGGCGAATACGCCATCGCCGGACAGGGCGGCTCGCGGCGCAAGGTGCGCGAGGCCATCGAGCTGGCGACGCCCGTCGAGGGAATCATAACCGGAAAATTCGACATCCGGCAGGGAAATTTCGGCGTGAAGATCGCCGCGACCGCCGCCGACCGCATCACGGCCATCGACAACGGCACGGTGGTTCAGAGCCTCTGGACCCCGGAGACGGGTTACATCGTGGTCCTGCAACACGCCGGGAACCTGATCTCGGTCTACAAGAACCTCTCGCAGTCGCTCGTAACGACCGGCCAGACCATCCGTTCGGGCGAACTGATCGGCTACAACGCCGAAGTGCAGGACGGAGAGGTCCGGCTCTTCGAATTCGAACTCTGGAACAACGGCAAACCCGTGGACCCCGAGGGGTACATCGTCTTCTGACAAACGCATGAAACAAAGACTCGCAATACTGGGTTCGACCGGCTCGATCGGCGTGCAGACGCTCGACATCGCCCGCGAAAACCCCGGCCGCTTCGAGGTCCGCGTCCTCACGGCCAACCGCAACTGGGAACGACTGGCCCGACAGGCCCGGGAATTCGACGCCGACGCGGCGGTGATCGCCGACAAACAGCACTACGCGCAGCTGCGCGACGCACTCGCGGGAACCGACACCAAAGTATATGCCGGAGAGGAGGCCGTGGCGCAGGTCGCGGCCGGAGGCGGCACGGACGTGGTGGTGAACGCCCTGGTGGGCTACGCCGGACTCGCTCCCACGGTGGCGGCCATCGAGGCGGGCAAGAAGCTCGCGCTGGCCAACAAGGAGTCGCTCGTGGTGGGCGGCGCCTGCGTAATGCCGCTGGCCCGGAAGCGGAAAGCCCCGGTGATTCCGATCGACTCGGAACATTCGGCCATCTTCCAGTGTCTCGTGGGCGAGCGCGCCCCGGTCAGAAGGCTGATCGTCACGTGCAGCGGCGGCGCATTCCGCGACTTCCTGGCCGAAGAGCTGGCGAACGTCACGGTGGAGCAGGCCCTGCGCCACCCCCAGTGGGACATGGGCGCGAAGATCACGATCGACTCGTCGACGCTCGTGAACAAGGGGTTCGAGGTGATCGAGGCCCACTGGCTGTTCGGGACCCCGGCGGAACGGATTTCGGTGTTGCTCCACCCGCAGTCGATCATCCATTCGATGGTCGAATTCGAGGACGGCGCGATCAAGGCCCAGCTCGGAACGCCCGACATGCGCCTGCCGATCAGCTTCGCGCTGCTGTACCCCGACCGGGCGAACCGTCCCGGCGAGCGGTTCAACTTCCTGAACCATCCGCAGCTGACCTTCGCCGAAGTGGACCGCGCGAAATACCCGGCGCTCGACATCGCCTACGACTGTCTGCGGCGCGGCGGCACGGCGGCCTGCACGATGAACGGCGCCAACGAGGTGGCCGTGGCGGCGTTCCTCGCCCGCAAATGCGCATGGCTCGACATCGTGCGCGCCATCCGCTACGCGCTGGAGCACGCCGCATTCGTCCCCTCGCCCACCCTGGCCGATTACGCCGAGGCGAACGCCGAAGCCCGCGCGCTGGCGGCGGAGTTCCTACAATTAAAAAATTAAAACTTAAAGCTTGTGGACATTCTTGTAAAAATCATTCAGTTCTTCCTCTGTTTCACCATCCTGATAGGCATTCACGAGATGGGTCACTTCATCATGGCGCGGGTGTTCAAAATCCGCGTCGAGAAATTCTACATCTTCTTCGACCCGTGGTTCTCGCTGTTCAAATTCAAACGCGGAAACACCGAGTACGGTCTGGGATGGCTGCCGCTGGGCGGATATGTCAAGATCGCCGGCATGATCGACGAGTCGATGGACACGGAACAGATGAAACAGCCCGTCAAACAGGACGAGTTCCGCGCCAAACCCGCCTGGCAGCGTTTTCTGGTGATGATCGCCGGCGTGGTGATGAACGTCGTGCTGGCCGTGGCCATCTACATCGGCATCTGCTACACGTGGGGCGACACCTATTTCTCGAACGCCGACGCCAAGTGGGGCTACAACTTCAACGAGGCCGGGCACAAACTCGGATTCCACGACGGAGACCGGCTGGTGAGCATCGACGGCGAAGAGGCGGACGACATCAACAAGGTCGTAAACTCGCTGATCATCACCGAAAGCGACCGCAGCGTCGTGGTCGAACGCAACGGACGGCAGGTGGAACTGATCCTCCCGCTCGACGAGCTGATCTCGATGCGCCAGCAGAAGGGATACGAAAATTTCCTCCTGCCCCGCATCCCCTTTCTGATCGACAGCGTCGTAAACCCGACCGTCGCACAGTTGCGGAAGGGAGACGAGATCGTAGCCATCGACAACGTTTCGGGTCTCGACTTTGCGGGCTACGGCCAATACCTGAAGGCGCACGCCGGAGATTCGGTGCTGCTGACAGTCCTGCGGGAAGGGGACATGCTCTTTGAATTCAAAGCGCCCGTCTCGGAGAACGGCACGCTCGGAGTCATCCGCAAGGGCCTCGCGCTGCGCACGCAGAAATATACGTTCCTGGAGGCGATTCCGGCCGGTATTCAAAGGACGGGCAAGGTGATCTCCTCCTACTGGGACCAGCTGAAGATGATCGTGCAGCCCAAAACCAAGATGTACGAGGAGCTGGGCGGATTCATCTCCATCGGCAGCATCTTCCCCTCCACGTGGGACTGGCAGGACTTCTGGATGAAGACCGCCTTCCTGTCGATCATCCTCGCGGTGATGAACATTCTGCCGATCCCGGGACTCGACGGCGGGCACGCGATCTTCACTTTCTGGGAGATGATCTCGGGCCGCAAGGTGAGCGACAAGGTGCTCGAAGCGGCGCAGTATGTCGGACTGATCATCATTCTGTTCCTGCTGCTCTACGCCAACGGCAACGACATTTACCGGTTCTTTATCAAATAAATGCGGAGCCGATGACAAACCGAACTGCGGAAAAAACGGAAGCCTGCGCCGCGGCGCTGCGGAGACACCGTTTCGAGGCCGAGGTGGTGAAGGACGCCGAAGCGGCCTTCGCCCTGATGAAGGCCGTCGTGGAGGCCGAAAACCCGCAACTCGTGTCGTTCGGCGACTCCATGACGATGCGCGGAACGGGCATCGTCGAGTGGCTGCGGAGCAACGGGCGGCTGACGCTGCTCGACGGGTTCGACGCCTCGAAGCCCTACGAGGAGCGGCTGGAAATCCGCCGCCGCGCGCTGTTGTCGGACCTTTTCATCACGGGCGTGAACGCCGTGACGGAGCAGGGAACACTGCACTGGCTGGACAAGGTGGGCAACCGCATCGCACCGGTGGCATTCGGTCCCCGAAAGGTGATCATCGTGGCGGGACGCAACAAGATCGTGGCCGACCGCGACGAGGCCGAGGAGCGCATCCGCCGGATCGCCGCCCCGCAGAACGTAGCGCGACACCCCGGATTCCGCACCCCCTGCGCCAAAACAGGCGTCTGCGCGGACTGCAACTCGCAGGACCGCATCTGCAACACCCGGATGGAAATGCTGCGATGCTGGCCCGACAAACGGGTGTTGGTAATACTGATCGACGAAGATTCCGGATTATGATGAAACAACTGAAATACGGCACGACCTGCCTGCTGTTGCTGGCGGCCGCCTGCGGAGACGATTCCGACGCATTTTACACGGCGGTTTATCCCGTCGTGCGCGTCGAGGCCGAAATCACCCTCCCGGCCCCCGAACCGGGCCCCACCGATCCAACAGACCCCACCGACCCAACAGACCCCACCGATCCCACGAACCCCACTGACCCCACGAACCCCACTGACCCCACGGAACCGGAGACGAAGGCTGGGGAAAACGAAACGAACCCCGTGGTCGAACGGATCAGGGAGGAGATCGAAGCGGCGGCTCCCGTGAAGGCGGGCGGAAGCTACGTGCTGGAATTCACCAAATACAACGGCGGGCGCCTCCGGATCAGACAGACGGCGGAGGCGGACCGGGTGCGGGGCGTCTTCTTCAAGGACCCGGGCGCAACCGACATCCTCGTCTACTGTCCGGAACCGGCGATGAAGTACACCTGCGTCGTCTCGGCCTACAAGGCCGAGGACGGCACGAGCAAGACCCTCCTGACGGTCGACCTGACCGAAGAGTACCAAGCTCTCTACCCCGAGGCCGGAATCACGAAGGCCGTGCGCCGGGAGTACACCTCGGCAAACGCAAAATAGGAGGACGTATGGCAAAGGTCAAAAAGGCATTTTTCTGCAAAAACTGCGGGTTCGAAGCCCCGAAATGGCTGGGACGCTGCCCCTCGTGCGGCGAATGGAACACGTTCGCCGAGGAGATCATCGCCCGCGAGAGCGGTTCGGTCCCGGCGGTCGCGGCGGGTCCCCTGCCCGCGGCGAAGCCCCAGCGCGTGAGGGACATCCGCGAAAGCGAGCACGTCCGCCTCGATCTGGGAAACGCCGAGGTAAACCGCGTGTTGGGCGGCGGGATGGTCCCGGGGTCGCTGGTCCTCGTGGGCGGCGAGCCGGGAATCGGCAAATCGACCCTCTCGCTGCAAATCGCGCTGGCGGCGAACGGACTGAAAACCCTCTACGTCTCGGGCGAGGAGTCGGCCGAGCAGATCAAGATGCGCGCCGCGCGCATCGGCATCGGCAACGACGAGTGCCTGATCTATCCCGAAACGCTGCTGGAAAACATCGTGGCGCAAATCGCCGAGCACCGTCCCGACCTGGTGGTGATCGACTCGATACAGACGATTTACACCGACCTCCTGGACTCGTCGGCGGGAAGCGTGTCGCAGATCCGCGAATGCGCGGCGACGCTTCTCAAATACGCCAAATCGACCGGAACGTCGATCTTCATCATCGGCCACATCACCAAGGACGGCTCGATAGCCGGTCCCAAGATACTCGAACACATCGTCGACGTGGTGTTGCAGTTCGAGGGCGACAGCAACAACATCTACCGCATCCTGCGGGGCATCAAGAACCGGTTCGGAGCGACGTTCGAAATCGGGGTCTTCGAGATGCTCGACGCCGGACTGCGGGGGGTTGACAATCCGTCGGAAATCCTGCTGACGCACTATGAGGAGCCGTTGAGCGGCATCGCCGTGGGGGCGTCGGCCGACGGCGTGAGGCCCTACCTGATCGAGGTGCAGGCGCTGGTGAGCGGTGCGGCGTACGGCACGCCCCAGCGTTCGACGACCGGATACGACGCACGGCGCATGAACATGCTGCTGGCCGTGCTGGAGAAGCGCGTGGGGATGAAGATGTTCCAGAAAGACGTTTTCCTGAATTTCGCGGGCGGATTCAAGGTCGCGGACCCGGGGCTGGACCTCGCGGTCGTGGCGGCGGTGATCTCGTCCTACTACGACCGTCCCGTGGCCGAGGGGGTCTGCTGCGCCGGCGAAATAGGCCTGTCGGGCGAAGTGCGCCCCGCGCCCCGCACCGAACAGCGCATCAGCGAGGCCGCAAGGCTCGGATTCAGGCGCATCATCGTGTCGGGCTATCTGGCCAAAGGCGGCAAGCGTCCCAAAGGCATCGAGGTAGTCCCGATAAACAGCGTCGACCAGCTCCCGAAGGCGCTTTTCACAGAATAGGCCGACATCAAAAACAACAGATAAGGAAAGGAGCGGCTTCTGGCAGCCGCGGCCGGAAGATTTTCGATTCGCCTCGGGTGAATCGGCAGGCCGCAGCTCCGCCCTGCGGAGCCGCTCGTAACAGCCCTTCGAGCGGACCACCGCGAGCTGCCGCCTGAAAACGCGACAGAAGTTCCGGAGAGCGAATCTTCCGACCTCGCATGGGCTTCCGGCCGGATTGCCGCCGGTATGGAATGGATTTTGCTTTTTCCCCGGTAAAAGGGAAGAAAATGCAAAAGAGAATAGTCGTACTGGGCGGCGTGGGATTCATCGGCTCCCACCTGTGCCTGCGTCTGTTGAACGACGGGCACGAAGTCTTCTGCGTGGACATACGCGACACCGCCGATTCGCCGCTGCTGCGCGACATGCCGCCGCACCCGGAATTCCGGTACGTCCGCCACAACATCGTCAACGCATTCGGCATCCGCTGCGACGAGATTTACAACCTCGCGGCGCCCTCGCGCGTGCGCTACAACAAGGCGCTGCCCGTCGAGTCGCTCAAGGTCAGCATACTGGGGTCGATAAACGCCCTCGACACGGCCCGTTCGGAGCACGCACGCATCCTCTACGCATCCACCGGAGACATCTACGGCACGGGATACCGCGACACCTCGGTCGAGGCGGCGGACGGTTGTCCGACACACCGCACCCTCGCCGAAGGCAAACAGGCCGGAGAGGCCCTGCACCGCGCCTACCAGTATGAATTCGGGGTCGACGCACGCATCGCGCGCATCTTCAACACCTACGGCAGCGGCGCCGACCTGATGGACCAGCGCGTGGTGATGAAGATGATCGTGGCGGCGTTGCAGAACCGCGACATTCCGATCAACGGCAGCGGCGAGCAGCTGCGGACCTTCTGCTGGGTGGAAGACGTGGTCGACGGACTGGTGCGGCTGATGGAGGCCCCGCCGGCCGAGACGACGCGCACGGCCAATTTCGGCAGCAGTCACGAGGTGACGATCCGCTCGCTGGCCGAGAAGATCATCGCCCTGACGGGCAGCAGCTCGCACATCGTCCACGCCGAAGCGCGTATCGACGACATACGCCGCCGCACGCCCGACATCTCGGCGACACGGCGCGAACTGGACTGGGCGCCCCGCACACCGCTCATCGAAGGCCTGCGGCGCACGATCAGCTACGTCGAAAAGGAACTTGCGGAGAAGAACTATGCGGGAATATCGTGGGTGGAAATAAACTGATCGGAAGATATGACCATGACGGACTTTGACAAGATCATCTGGCGGGACGCGCTGACGTTCGTAGACTTCTTCGCCACCTGGTGCGGGCCGTGCCGGATGATGATGCCGGCCATCGACAAGTTTCGGGAGCGGATGAACGGCCGCGTCGACGTCTACAAAGCGGACATCGACGACCCCTCGATGCGTGAAATCATACGGCGCTACAACATCATGTCGGTCCCGACGCTGATGTTTTTCTGCCGCGGAGAGGTATTGTGGCGCGAGAGCGGCCGCGTGGGGTACGAACACCTGATCAACGTGCTGAACGAACTCGAAAAGCGCGAACAGGTGATGCAGCCCTAAACCTCCAGTCGCCAGGCCAGCTCCTCGTGGACGCAGTCTTCGGCAGGGAGCTGACCCAGAGAGCCGGCCGCACGGAGAACCGCCTGCCGGTTCTCTTCGTTTTGCGCCGCGACGGCAGCGAGCAGCGCCACCGCACCCTGGGCCGTAAGGCGGGCGGCGGGAACGGGATGCTGTGCCGCAGGCCGGCAGGAAACCTGCTGCCCGGCAGCACACGGGGAGGCGACATGCGGGTCTGAGGCCGGAGAAGCGCCTGGGGCGGCTGAGACAATTGCGGCGGAA
>OGGC01001036.1_pt1 | contig 20470 bp, 10 predicted proteins | sample 1571181 | NCBI WGS metagenome assembly OGGC01 (sample SAMEA2581930, study PRJEB24529) | metagenome | biome: Human gut stool | place: China | collected 2011 | reverse complement strand
CAGCGGACGATGGGTTGGCTTTAGAGCTCGTTCGGTGATTGGAGGATACTGGATGCAAGTGTTAATGAATAAATTGAGTGGTAGCAAGTAATTTTCTATTAGGGAGTGATATTATGTGTAACTTATCTACTGTATCAATTCTTCGATGGAATCTAGTAATGCTATTGAGCACACTATTCTGGTTTTCCTGTTCGACAAGCGATAATAATGAAGAGTCGAATGGAAAAGAAGGAGATGAGACTAATGTATCTGTGTATTTACAACAGAATGGATTCCAGAATTTGAATCTAGTGCCCGACCAGAATTTCGTTTCATACAATGTGCTTGTTTGCAAGAGTACCCTTTTGAATGGAGAGATATCTGTTCGATTGAAAACTTGGAGTGACAGTGAATTGAAAGCTTATAATTCTAACAATGGAACAAACTTTCAACTGCTTCCAGAAGATCTTTATCAGCTAGAGGAAATGTTAACACTGAAAGCGAATGAGAAACAAAAAAGTATAGAAATTCAATTTCATTCCTCTGAAATCTTCTCAAGATGGAAGAGGGAAAAAACTAATTATGTACTCCCTCTTCGGTTAGAAAGTGCATCGGTTAGCGCTCAAGAAAACAAAAGAAATTTACTTCTTACGATAGATGTCCAAGCAGCTATTGTCAAGTTGGAGAGTATTAGCGGAGAAATACTATTAAACCAAGAAAAAGTAGAAGTAGACATTAAATCTTATTATGATTTTAGTGGCACAAACCAGAGTACATTTCATTGTACGTTAAGTGTTGCACCAGAGGCTGTACAGTTGGTAAATGATTATAATGCAGCTCATGGAACATCTTATGAGTTGCTACCTGATGACTCGTATACTCTTGGTGGATTGACTTATTCTGCAGGGAATAATCAAGCTTCTACGAAATTAACTATTCAATCAACCAAACTACATCCTACGTACTATCTACTTCCTCTGTGTCTAACGAATGCCGATAGCGAAACAGTGTTAATAGATAAGTCTGTCCGGATATTGACATTAGTGCGTGGTTATTGCAATCCGATTATTGCTTTTAGCGCACCAGATCCTACAGTAATTCGTGCCCAAGATGGTTATTTCTATCTCTATGGAACAGAGAATACTCGAAATGTTCCTATTTATCGTTCCAAAGATTTGGTGAATTGGGAGTATAAGGGTACAGCTTTCACGGATGCTACTCGCCCCACTTGGGGTGGCGACCACAATATTTGGGCACCAGAGATACGTTATTTCAATAATCATTATGTGCTTTATTATTCATGGGCTATATGGGGAGATGAGTGGAGAAGTAATGTAGGAGTTGCTGTGTCAGACTCTCCTCTAGGACCATTTATAGACAAAGGGTGTTTGATCGACTCGAAAGTGATTGGGGTACAAAATTCTATTGACCAGTTCTTTTATGAAGACAATGGCAAAAAATATATGTTTTGGGGAAGTTTTCGGGGTATCTATGCTACAGAACTCACGGATAATGGTCTGGAAATAAAGAAAAAAACGGATGGAACCCCAGTCCTGAAGAAGCGTATTTGTGGAAATCGTTTTGAAGGGACCAACATATACAAACGTGGAGAATATTATTACTTGTTTGCTTCCATAGGAACTTGTTGTAATGGAGCAACCAGTACATATCAAACTGTGGTAGGGCGTTCAAAGAATGTGCTTGGACCTTATTTAGATAAGACAGGAAGGGATATGTTGTATGATTATTGTGAAATCATTATGAGTGGCAATGAAACCTGGGCAGGACCTGGACATAACTCCATTCTGATTCAGGATGATGTAGGAACTGACTGGATCATTTACCACGGTTACAAGAAGAAAGAAGCCGAAAACGGAAGATATGTTTTAATGGATAAACTGATTTGGAGTAACGATGGATGGCCTTCCGTCAAGAGTAACGCACCTTCCATCTTGGAAGTGGCACCCTACTTTCAGAAATAAATATCCTATACAGAAAAACAAGTAACACTTATTGCTTATGCGATTTTATTAACATTTTTAATCTAATTTATTATGAAACAAAAAGTAATGAAAGCCTGTTTGGGCATTTTATGGGCAATGTTTACATTGACCACTTTTCTATTACAGAGTTGCGATAATGGAAAAGAAGTCACTCCGGCTCAAGGAAGTGGTGGCAGTCCCTTTAATCCGCAGCTTCCTATTAGTGTCAAGGAAATCAGTCCGACTAATGGTGCTGCAGGTCAGAAGGTTCTTATTTATGGAGAAAACTTCGGCAATGACCCGTCTCTGATAGAAGTCACTATCGGCGGACAGAAGGCGCCTGTGGTCAACGTACAATCAACTGTCATATATTGTATTGTACCAACGAAGGCTTATTCGGGTGAAATCCAAGTAACTATCAAACAAGGAGAAGAAATCTATTCAGCCGAGGTAGCCGAAGTTAAGTTTGAATATCAACGCCAAGTGGTGGTAAGTTCCTTGTGTGGTGCAACTAGTGAGCAAGGTTCCAATTCAGCAAAAGATGGTCCGTTTAATGATTGTGGCTCCATTACGAATCCCTGTTTTATGACTTGGGACCCGGAGGACCATAATTTGTTATATGATGCAGAAGACGCAGGAGACGCTGAAGGTGTAGGACAAGGTATTCGTTGTTTTGACTTCACAAACAAGCAGGTCTATACAATGATTCCCAAGAACTCATTTGTAGGCTCACAGCGTTGCCGAACCATTGATTTCTATAAAGATGACAATGGAAAATATCACATGATTGTAGGATTAGCGCAAGGAAATGTTAATAGTACGGCTGTTATGATGTTCGATCGAATTGAAGGAGGAACGAAGCCGTGTGGGTTCACGTGGGGCAATGGAAGGGTGATCGCACAGAACCAAGGATGCCAAGCTGCTGCAATACATCCTACTACTGGCGACCTCTACTTCTCCAATTACCAGAACAGTCTGCTTTATCGGGTAAAGAAATATGTTATAGAGGAATTTGCAACAGGAAAGAGAACAACCCCTGTCAGACCTGGTACAGCAGATGATGCCGCTCAAACAATATTAAAAGTGCAAGACAAAGAATGGGAGTTCAATATTATGATTCATCCAACTGGTAAATATGCTTATTTCATGGTCATCAATCGCAATTATATTCTTCGCTCAGATTTCAATGGGGAAACCTTTACCGCTCCCTATGTCATTGCAGGTGTTAATAGTAACAAAGACACTTATGTTTATCAGGATGGGGTCGGTAATCAGGCTCGATTCGGTAATCCCTACTCTGGTGTATTTGTAAAGAACCCAGAATATGCCGGAAATTCGGATGAATATGACTTCTATTTGACAGACAGGCATAATCATGCCATTCGTATCTTGTCTCCTTTGGGTCAAGTGACTACCTATGCCGGACGTGGTAGCGCTAGTTTGAATTCAAACCCATGGGGGTATGCAAATGGTCGCTTACGAGAAGATGCACGTTTTAACCGGCCTAAAGGAATTGCGTGGGATGAGCGTGATAATACGATATATGTGGGAGACGCCAACAACTATCGAATCAGAAAGATTGGCCTTGAAGAAGATGTGCCTGAAGAAGATATTAATGAATAAACACCGTATAAAAATGAAAAAAATAACAATTTTATGTATACTGTTGCTATGTGTAGTAACCGACACAATGGCTCAGAAAACTGTTACTGTATCGGGTATTGTTTCTGACAGTAATAAGGAACCGCTTATTGGTGTGAATATTATCGTCAAGGATGTTCCCGGATTAGGAGCCATTACTGATATCAACGGGAAATATACCATTAAAGTAGAACCTTATAACCGACTGGTCTTCTCATATATTGGATATAAGACACAAGAAGTATTGATTAAGGAACAGCGTTCGGTCAATATAAAAATGGAAGAAGATGTAGCTACTACTATTGATGAGGTTGTAATCACAGGTACCGGTGCACAACGTAAATTGGTACAAACCGGTGCCATCACTACAGTAGACATGGAACATCTGATGGCTAATCCGTCGTCTAGTGTTGTTAATGCTTTGGCAGGTAACGTTGCAGGTGTATTAGCCCGCCAGACTTCCGGTCAACCAGGACAAAATGTTTCAGAATTCTGGATTCGCGGTATTTCCACATTTGGGGCTGGAACCGGTGCTTATATTTTGGTAGATGGATTCGAACGTAGCATGGATGAAATCAATATTGAGGATATTCAAGACTTTTCTATCTTGAAAGATGCTACGGCTACGGCTATGTATGGAACCCGCGGAGCAAATGGTGTGATGATTGTCACTACTAAATCCGGTCAGGACCTTTTAAAGCCGATAATTAATTTCCGCTTGGAAACGTCTATGTCCCAACTTACTTCTGTTCCCGAAATGGTAGGAGGAGTTGACTATATGAAGCTTTATAATGAAGCCTTGACAACTCGTGGCATCACAACCGGATTATATGATGATACTAAAATCAGGGCTACGGAACAAGGGTTGAATCCATTGGTTTATCCGAATGTAGACTGGTATAATGAAATGTTTAATAAGAATGCTTTTGCGCAGCGTTTTAATTTTAATATTCGTGGAGGTAAAAAGGCGGTTACCTATTTTATGAGTGCATCGGTGAAGCATGATGCTGGTAATCTGAAGTCATTGAGTAAGGATTATTTCTCATACAATAACAATATCAATGTGATGCGTTATGATTTTGTTAATAATCTGAGTATAAAAGCAACAAACACTACCAAAATATCATTAGGATTAAATGTAAGTTTACGGGATTGGAAAGGGCCTTCAGCAGGTGTTGATGGAATATTTTCTATGTCAAGAGAAGCTTCTCCCGTTGATTTTCCTATTGTATATCCGGCTCGTAATGATAAAGAGATTTATACGCTTTGGGGAGGTATGAGTGGTGGTATTTATAACAACGGTTACCGTAATCCGGTAGCTGAGTACGTTGTCGGTTATAAAAAGCAATTTGCCAGTACGGTAAATGCAAATATTCGTTTAGACCAGGATTTAAAAATGGTAACTAAAGGATTAAAACTCCATGTATTGGCTTCTTTTAAAAACTGGTCAAAGACGGAAACTACACGTAAAGCTGGTTATAATCAATTTGAGATTGATCAATACAATGAAGCTACGGGAGAATATACATTAAGTAGAGTGGGTAATGAACAAAAAACGGCTTTAAATACGGAGGGAGCTGCCACAGGTGACCGTAGAATATTTATTCAAGCCTATTTGGACTATAAAAGAAAGTTTGGCGTACATGATGTCAATGCAATGCTTTTATATAATCAGGATCAGTTAGACAATAATAAACCGGATAATCTCTTATCTTCTTTACCACGTCGGAAACAAGGAATTGCCGCACGTCTGTCTTATGCTTATGATGACCGTTATCTGGCTGAAGTCAATTTTGGATATAATGGTTCGGAGAACTTTGCGAAAAACAATCGTTTCGGTTTTTTCCCTTCAATAGCTTTGGGATATAACATCTCACAAGAAAAGTTCTGGGAACCGATTTCAAATGTGATATCTCATTTCAAATTGCGTGGTTCTTATGGCTTGGTTGGTAATGATGGTATCAATGAGCGTTATGCTTATTTGGAAGATATTGTTTTATCTAGTGATAAATGGAAATATACGACGGGAGTAAATCAGAATGTTAATTTACAGGGTCCCGTATGGAACCGTTATTATAATCCGAATTTAACTTGGGAGGTAGGGAAAAAGTTGAATGTCGGATTTGATATGCAGTTATTTCATCAAGTCAATTTGAATTTTGATGTATTTAAAGAGATTCGTAGTAAGATCTATATGCAGAAAGTAAATACTCTTCCTGATTTCATAGGAACTGGTGAAACGAAAATCTATGAGAATAGCGGTAAGATGAAGAATGTCGGATTTGATATAGCGTTGGATTACAATAAACAGATAACAAAAGATTTCTTTTTATCATTTAAGGGGACACTTACTTATGCGCATAATACGATTTTGGAGCGTGACGAACCTCCGTTCCAGTTGTATCCTAATTTGTCCAGTGTAGGATATTCCAGAGGGCAGCATTTGGTTTATGTAGCGGATGGATTATTCCGTGACCAGGCTGATGTTGATTCACATGCCGAACAAACATTGGGGTATATTCCTCAGCCGGGCGATATTAAATATGTGGATCAACCAGATGCAAATGGCAATTGTGATGGGATTATTAATACCAATGACCGTGTTTATATGGGCTATCCGGAAGATCCTGAGATTGTATATGGTTTCGGTCCTTCAATGAAATATAAGAATTGGGATTTTTCATTTTTCTTCCAAGGGGCAGCTCGCACTTCTATTCTAATGTCGGGTTTTCATCCGTTTGGGAAAAATGCTACTCGTGGTGTTATGAAGTTTATCGCTGATGATTATTGGAGTGAAAGTAATCCGAACCCGAATGCAGCTTATCCACGCTTGACTCGTGATACCAATGCTAATAATACGGTAAATTCTTCATATTGGTTGCGGAATGGTGCTTTTCTTAAGTTGAAGAATGCAGAAATTGGCTATACATTCAAGATGTTCCGTGCTTATTTGAACGGTTCGAATCTTTTGACTTTCTCACCTTTTAAGCATTGGGACCCGGAAATGGGTGGTGGTAGTGGTATGAAATATCCTACTCAAAGAGTATTTAATATTGGAATTCAATTCACCTTTAAGTAAAAAGCTATGAAAAAGTTTGCAATTATATTATTAATGGGAGGAGTACTCCTTTCTGGATGTAATTATTTGGATATTGTTCCGGATGAGCGTAATACACCGGAAAACACTTATCAGAATCCTCAGGCAGCAAAGAATTATTTGTATTCTTGTTATTCAAAAATGCCTGATCCGCGAGTGAGTGAAGCGCTTGATAAATATTCGGCAGCGGAGATTATTAATGTGATCGAAAAAAATGAATGGGTTACTTTTCCGCGTGGTTATTATTCACCGAGTTCGCCACAGTTGACAAAAGGATATTATGATAATATTTGGACAGGTTTGCATCAATGTTATCAGTTTTTGAGTGTGGTGGATTTTACACCTGACATAGAACCGGATGATTTACAGTATTATAAAGCAGAAGCTACCTTGTTGATTGCTTATTATCATTGGTTGTCTTTCCGAGCCTATGGTCCTTCGGTAATTATGAGAGAGAACATAGATCCGCTTACCCCTATTGAAGAACTTCCCGAGCGTTCGAGTGTAGATGAAGTAGTTCAATTTATTGATGAAAAGATTACTGAGGCGGAAACAATAGGGCTAGCTGAGAAACATGATGGAGATGATTACGGGCGTTTTACGAAGTATGTGGCAGAAGCTTTACGTGCGAAAGTACATTTGTATGCTGCTTCTCCTTTGTTTAATGGCAACTCTGATTTCTTTGCAGGCTTTAAAAGTCCGTTGGATGGCCGTTTTCTAATATCTCAGACGGTTGACATAGAAAAGTGGAAAACTGCAGAGACGGTGACACGTAAGGCAATTGCTGATTTGGAGAATGCCGGTTATCGTTTATATAATGAAGTAGGACATGATGATGCTGGTACTCCTTCGGCTAATAAACCGGGGCCCGTGAATAAAGCTCAACGTGCTGTACGTTATACTTTTATGGATAATGTAGGTGGCACAAATCCAGAAGTGATCATGGTTGATACTCGTAAAGAAGGGACGTATGCTCTTCAGAATCAGTCTACTCCAAAACAAAAGGCATCTAATGGATATAAAAATTCATGGGGTATTTTGGCTCCGACATTACAGACTGTTGAGATGTTCTATACAAAAAATGGTTTACCTATTGATGAGGATAAAGAATTCGATTATTCCGGGAGATATAAAATTGTGAATATGCCGGTAAATTATGATGGAAATAATTATTTTGCTCAATCAAATGGAAGAACTTTGAACTTACATTTAAACCGAGAGCCGCGTTTCTTTGCGTGGATTGCATTTCATAATGGAAATTATGAGATCATGAAATATAATGGAAAAGTAGTTAATACGAATAATGCAAAAAAGGCTATAGTAGTGAAATTCAGAAAAAATGATGCTAATGGCTGGGAAGATGGACAAACAGGTAATTACACAGGTACCGGATATCTGAATAAGAAGTTCGTTCATCCTGCGTTTCAGAATGGTCCGGTTCATTACCCCTATCCGGTGATTCGTATGGCAGAAATGTATTTGAATTTAGCTGAGATTTTAATAGAACTGGATGCTTTGGAGAATACGACGGGACGCTTGGAAGAAGCTAAAGATTTAATTGATAAAATTCGTGTTCGTGCAGGTATTCCTACTATTGATGAGGCATGGAAAAAGGCGAATCATCCGGAGAAAGCGAATACTGCTGAGGGACTTAGAGAGATAGTACGCAGAGAACGGCAGATAGAATTTTATTTGGAGAACCAACGTTTCTGGGATTTACGCCGTTGGAAAGATGCAGGCATTTTGGGTGAGAAAGTATGGGGTATGAATATTGAAGGAGATACAGATGAGACATTCTTTGTGCCAACTGAATTACAGAATATTCGTACTTTTAAACAGGCACAATATTTGATGCCTATTCCTATGACAGAAACCAATAAGGTTCCTCATATTGTCCAAAATCCAGGATATTAATCATAATTATTGTTTGAAGGAGGCTTATATTGATACCTCTTAGGTTCATATAAGCCTCTTTTTATTTATAATTTAAACAAGATGACTATTAAAAGTATATTTATTTTAGGGTTGTTGAATGTCTGTTTTGGGATTACCGTACAAGCTACTCCTGTCAATTTTGTTGCTATTCCTTATTCTGATATCAATTCATTGGCAAAACAGCTGAAGACATCCCGTTATAGTCCGTTTGAGAATCCTACCGGATTATATTTTGAAGAAGGCGAAACGATACAGGTAACAGCTCCTGATTTACAAGGTTATCAATTGAATCTATTGTTGGTCGACTTTAGTAAACCTGCTGAAGGTGAAAAGAAAGAGAAGACTACCGTATTTACTTTAAAAACAGGAAATAATAAGTTTTATGCTCCTCATAAGGGATTGGTTTATGTAAGCTATTATGTAAAGGATTGCCGGAAGGCTCCGGAACAGAAACTTACCTTTCACACAGGAATTAATAATGGGGTGTTTAATGCCTATCAACATACGAATGATGAATGGAAGCGAATGTTGGATAGCGCGATAGCAGAAGTGATTGATATGCAGGGAAAATATGTACATCTGACTTTCGATGTAAAAACTCTGCGTGAAAAAGGAAGTGATTGCGGAGTGGAGATGATTCGTATGTATGATCGAATTATTTTGTGGCAGCAGGAAATGTTGGGAATTGATCAGTTCGGTTATCGTACGAACAACCATATGTTTGCTCGTATCAGTTGGGCAGGTCCGCCTAATGCAAATGGGAAAGGAGTCTCTTTTCCTCGTACTTCTTCTATTATTCGTCCCGAAGATATCCGAAATTCCAATTGGGTAATCGGGCATGAATTCGGTCATGTGAATCAGGTACGTCCGGGCTTGAAATGGCATGGAACAACGGAAATTACTAATAATATTCAGGCGGCATGGATACAATATCTGCTGCGTCCGGAAGGCCCCTTTAGGATAGAGCATTCCAAAGCTCCCGACGGTACAGGGCAAAAAGTTTATGGTGGTTTGTTTAATTGGCATTTCAATCATTGTGTCGTACAGCAAAAGCCTTTGCTATATAACCCTCGAACATCGTTTACGCCTCCCTATTCAGATAATAAAAATCCTTTTGTACGTCTTTGTCCGTTTTGGCAACTACAAATTTATAATGCACTTACAAATTTTGGAAAACCGGATTTCTATGCGCGTATAAGTGAGATTGTACGTCGGACAAATGAACAGGATCTGACAGTAGGTGAACTTCAATTGAACTTTGTTAAGAATGCCTGCGATGTAATACAGGAAGACTTAACAGACTTTTTCATAAGATGCGGTATGCTCCGGTCTGTAGATACTGAAATTGGTGATTATGGAGGTAACCGGCATTTAAGTATTTCTCAAAAGCAAGTAGAGGAAGTTATCCGTTATGCTTCCCGATATCCAAAACCTAAATCTCCGGTTATACATTATATAACAATGAATAGTGTCAAAGCTTTCCGTGAACAGTTACCTGTACAGGGTATAAAAGGAAAGGGGATTCGTGTGGAGGGTGAATCTTGTTATATTTCTCATGATATATGGAAGAATGTAGTGGTTTTTGAAGCCTATCAGGGAAGTAAATTGCAGCGTGTTTCTATGGTAGGTACGGGAACTGAGGACAATACTGAGACAATCGCATATTTTCCGAATGGATGCGACCGGTTAGTGGCTGTTTCTTGGGACGGTAGACGGAAGGATGTTTTTACATTATAGCTCTTTTAAATACTCATAACAAATCTAATCATGAAACATATTTATTCTTATTTATTCTTACCATTTCTCTTTTTTTTATTTGCATGTAGTGATACGGAAGAAAATTTGATTGATCCTTATTTGACTGTTGAGCTCGAAAATAATGTGTTCAATGTACCTATTGAAGGAAAAACGGGAACTATAAAAATACGTACCAATTTGTCTGATTGGGAATTGGTTCCTAAAATTTCAAGTGGATACGATTGGTGTAAAACTTCTATTGGTTTATCGGCTTCAGATATTCATTTACTGACATTTAATGTTGCTCCTAATGAAGGAGTGGGCAGGCGTGAGGCTGAGTTCGTTCTACGTGGTACAGGAGTTGAAAGTATACCTTTTCGAGTGGTACAGTTAGGTTCAGAACCGGAAATATTGGTAAACATTGAATCAAAACTTTTATCAAAGGAGGCACAAACATTTACTATGAAAGTGACAGCTAATGTAGAATATACCCTTCAGAATGAAGAAAAATGGCTGACATTGAAAGAAGGACCGGATACGAGAGGAATGGTGGAGTCGGAATATCAATATAGTGTGACTGCTAATATTGGTTTATCTCCACGTAGAGATATAATTCGAATAAATTCGGTTGAGCAAAGTGATGAACCTGTTGTGATAGAGGTTGCAGTAGAACAGGAAGCTGCAAACGTTGATGATGTTATTCCGGATGATATTAAGGTAAAGGTTGAAAGTGTTGGGATGATTCAAGGTACTGTTTATGGTGATGGAAAGTCGGGACCGGAAAAGACTATTGATGGTGATCTGAATACTCATTATGGATCGGGCACAAGTGCAAAACGGGAACCTATCATATTTGAGTATACACTGCAGGAAGGGACAGAAAAAGTTGATTATGTTATTTTACATCAAAGAAAAGCGGGAGTAACAGTACATAATCAATTAACAAAAGGGGAAATAGCGTATAAGTCTGCTGCGGTAACGGAATGGACTAAATGTGGTTCGTTTGATGAGTCAATAATAGTGCCGTCTATTCGTATGGACGTGAATGTGGTAAAACCTACTCATTTTCGTCTTACATTTGAACGTACACCAGAACCAAATCAAGGCAGTGTTGCTCTGGCAGAGTTTGAATGTTATCAGAAAGCAGAAGGTACTGATTTTGATCTGGCGGCTGATGCTGTTTATTTTGAAGACAATGTTTTTTCTCAATTGAAACCTACGACTACCCAAGCTGACATTGTGAAAATCACTCATCCGATGATACGTGCCATTGCACAAGAACTTTTAGATAATACTTATCCGAGTGAGTTTCGGGTACGGACTTACCAGTCTTGTAGAAATCCGGTAACAGTTGGTGAAGGGTTGACAATTGGTAAAAGAAGTATTTGCGATAATCCGACAGGATTATTTTTTGAAAAGGATAAGAAGTATATTATATTTGTAGGAGACGAGATAGGTGATAAGACCCTAAACTTATATATCAAGGATTGGCGTGAAGGAGGCGAAAATCAGACTATTAGATTAAAAAGTGGTTTAAATACAATAATAACGACAGTAGACGGTACAGGGTATATACAGTATTGGACAGATATGGAAGTATATGAACCTGCCGTAAAAGTACATGTATGTTACGGTAATGAAATAGGATTTTGGGATGTACGTGCCGGACATACCAATGAAGATTGGAAACGTATTCTTAATTTAGCGAATATATGTGTCCAACGTTTGAATGTAACTAATGCTATGCTGGATGTTTTAGGTGAACGTGTTCAATTGATAAATACAGTTAATGCATTTAATACTTATTGTCCGGATGATATTATGAGTATAATGAATATGCATGATGAACTAATGCAGATAGAGTATATGATGATGGGATTAGTTAAAAACAATGCAGTTCCCCGAAATCGTATGTTGGGTGTGCGTTCATGGGGAGGATCCCCTAATTGGAATGGCACTTGTGCTAATTTTCCCAATAGTGAACAAGCTATGCTTGATAAAGGAGTTTTTCTTCAGAACATCTGGGTATTCGGGCATGAATTTGGTCATGGCAATCAAGTGGCTCAAATGAAAGGAGCCGGTTGGGCGGAAGTAACAAACAATATTTATGCGCAACAAGCCATGTATCAGATGAATAATGCTGCTTGTCGTTTGGAGCATACTGAATTTAAAAGGCAAGGTTATAATGATAAAGTAGTTGCCGATCGTTTTAATGCCTATTTGAATGATGCAATTGTGAAGGAAAAACCGTATTTGACACATGAAGGCGGACTTGTTAATGACCCTGAAAAAGGTGAATATTATAGTGCTGATCCGTTTGTTTCATTGGCTCCTCTTTGGCAATTATCTCTCTTTTTTATGTTAACAGAAGATGCTCCGTGGTCTAAACCTGATTTCTGGCCAGATGTTCATTGGGCAGCTATTCACGATAATAATTCGGTATATACTTATGGCGAAAAATATGTAAATTTCATGAAACGTGCGATGGATGCATCAGAGATGAATTTGACCGATTTCTTTAAAAAGATGGGATTACTGCGGGAGATTAATATGAAAGTCGGAGATTATGGACCGGCAAAGCAAATAACGATAACGAAAGAAATGGTAGAGGAGATAGAAAGCTATGGTAAGAGTAAATCGCCTGTACCTACTCCTGTTATTTATTATATATCTGGGAATAGTCTAGATACATATAAAAAACAGCTTTCTGTACAAGGAGTTTTCAATCAGGGAGTATCTAATGGTAATCTTTCGAAAACTATTTCTCATTCGGTGTGGAAAAACGTCGTTGCATTTGAAACGTATGCCGGTGACGAATTGGTTGAAATATGTATTGTAGGTACTGGTTCAACAAATAATTCAAGTACATTTGTGAGATACCCTGAAGGAGCTACCTGTATAAAGGCCGTGTCTTGGGACGGTAAACGTGAAGCTGTTTGTGGAACTTGTGAGTGACATTTTGTTTTATTTATTATATATTTTTTGTTCATATATGAGGAGAATACATTGTTTTACATTAAGTGCATTACTGTTATCAAATGGCTTTGTTGCAATGGCGAAGAATGGGGAATCAGTATCTCGTCCAAATGTGATATATATATTGTGTGATGATTTGGGATATGGTGAACTCGGATATAACGGTCAAAAGAAAATCCAAACTCCCGAATTGGACAATTTGGCATCAAAAGGAATGATTCTCAGAAATCATTATTGCGCAAATGCTGTAAGTGCCGCTTCACGTTGCGGATTGATGACGGGAAAGCATCCAGGTCATGCCTTGATTCGTGCCAATAGTCCCGGATATCCAAACGGGCAGTTTCCACTACGGGAAAACAGCGAGACGTTGGGTAAACTTATGCAGCGTGCCGGATACAAGACAGCCTGCATAGGCAAGTGGGGGCTTGGTTCTTACGGCAATTCCGGCAATCCTAATAAGCAGGGATTTGACCATTTCTTTGGCTATACAGACCAAAAGCTGGCGCATGAATATTATCCTACTTATCTATGGCGCAACGGAAAGAAAATAAAGTTCAATAAGGACGGCAGACAGACAGATTATAGCCATGATTTATTCACAGAAGAGGCATTCACTTTCATTAAGGAAAATAAGAAAAATCCATTTTTTCTTTATTTGGCATATACCATACCTCATGTAAAATACCAAGTTCCGGACTTGGCACAGTACAAAGACAAGGACTGGCCAGAAAATATGAAAATACATGCTGCGATGACTTCACGTATGGACGGTGACGTGGGCGACTTAGTAAGGCTACTCAGAAAACTTGGAATTGAGGATAACACCCTTATTATATTCAACAGCGACAACGGAGCACACGGTCAGTTTGGATCGTTAGAGTTTTTCAAAACATCGGGCGAACTGAGAGATAAGAAGAGAAGTATGTACGAGGGTGGAGTACGCTCCCCGAGCTTTGCTTACTGGCCTGGTAAAGTGCCTGCCGGTACTGTGTCAAATCATTTGTCAGCATTTTGGGATATTCTTCCTACTTTTTCCGAACTTACAGGTGAACCCGTAAAGGGGGAGACCGACGGAATATCAATGCTTCCTACGTTGTTGGGCAATGAAAAAGCACAAAAACAGCATGAATATCTATATTGGGAGTTGTATGAAGGTAAACCACGCTGTGCTGTGAAGTATAACAACTGGAAAGGCGTTGTGCTTGATATGCGCAAAGGATTGGACATAGAATTGTATAATATAGGTATTGACGAGAGCGAGACAATAAATCTTGCAGATAAATATCCTGATGTCGTTGAAAAAATAAGAGGATTTATGATAAAATCCCATACTCCAAATCTTTATTGGAGTAAAGATAATAACCCCTTATTTGATCTTCATCGCGCATGTAAGGATAATGGAGTGAGTTGTAATATAAGCAACAAAGAAATAGAATAAGAGTCGTGATTTATAACAATATAAAAGAGAAAAACAATGAATCTATTGAAATATGTATGTCTCCCCAGCCTGTTTGTCTTAGGAGAAACCCAAATAGCAGAAGCGGTAGACAATAAAACAACAGATAAAAATCCCAATATATTGGTTATCCTGATAGATGATGCCGGTTATAATGACTTTGGGTTCATGGGTTCGAAAGAGATGCAAACCCCTAATATTGATGCTTTATCGGATGAGGGAGTCGTATTCACCGATGCCCATGTGGCTGCAACGGTAAGCAGCCCGTCAAGGGCCTGTTTGATAACGGGACGCTACGGTCACCGATTCGGGTATGAATGTAATTTGTCGAATCGTAATAACGGACTTCCCTTGACGGAAGAAACAATCGCAGATGTCTTTAAAGCCAACGGATACCGCACGGCTGCCATCGGGAAGTGGCACTTGGGAAGCAAGGATGAACTGCATCCCAACAGACGCGGATTCGATTTATTCTATGGCATGAAGGCAGGAGGCCGTGACTATTTTTATGACGAGAAAAAAAGTGATCGCCCCGGAGACGAACGTAACTTGCTGTTGAACGACCGACAAGTGAAATTCGACAATTACCTGACTGATGCTTTTAGTGAAAAGGCGGTTGAGTTTATCAACGAAAGTTCTCAACCTTTCATGATGTACCTGTCTTATAATGCCGTGCATACTCCCATGCAGGCAACCGCTGAAGATTTGGCCAAGTTCGAAGGACATCCGCGACAGAAACTTGCCGCAATGACTTATGCGCTCGACAGAGGCGTAGGTACTGTGGTTCGCGGTCTAAAAGAAAGTGGTAAATTTGACAACACACTGATTTTTTTCTTAAGTGACAATGGAGGTGCCACCACCAATCAGTCTTCGAATTATCCTTTGAAAGGATTTAAGGGAAATAAGTTTGAAGGCGGACATCGGGTACCCTACTTCGTGGTATGGAAGAATGGCATTTCCGCCGGTAAGCACTATGACGGTTTGGTCTCTTCTTTGGATATTTTTGCGACGGCTATTGATGCGGCCGGCATATCGAAAACACGTAATAAATTAGATGGTGTATCTTTGCTTCCCTATCTGAAAGGGAAAAAAGGAGAACCACACGAAGTGCTATATTGGCGCAAGATGGATACGCGTGCCATCCGTTCGGGAGATTATAAACTAATTATTACTTATGGAGTCGATTCGGTGTTGTACAATATTCGAAAAGATCCGGAGGAGATGGACAATCTGATACTGAAAAAACTAGGATTATATCGTAAGTTGGCGAAAAAACTGTATCAATGGGAGAAAAACGAATGTATCACTCCTTTATGGATTGAAGAAGGTTGGGGAAAAATAACGAATGGATATCATCAACGGTTGATGCATAACGAGATTAAAACAGCTCAGGATTTGCATAAAAAGAAACAGCAGGTCGGAAAATAAACAGAAAAAGACTCATTGAAAGGTTTAAAATATTTGGTAATTAATAGAAAAACAGTCATATTATGAAAAATCTGAATTTATTTTTGGGACTGGGCGGCTCCTTATTGATAGCGTCACCAGTTCAAGCACAGAAGAAAGCAACAGACAGACAACCCAATGTCATCTTTATCATAGCCGATGACCTCGGCTACGGTGACATGAGTTGCTACGGTGCGCATCGTGTCCGAACTCCTCACGTGGATGCGTTGGCAGACAGCGGTATTCGCTTTACGGATGCTCATGCGGTAGCTTCCACCAGTACACCGTCGCGTTACTCTCTGTTTACTGGACATTATGCTTGGCGCAGAACCGATACGGGAATTGCCCGGGGCGATGCGGGAATGATTATCCGACCCGAGCAGACTACGATTGCCGATATGTTCAAGGTAGCCGGATATACCACCGGAGCTATCGGGAAGTGGCATTTGGGACTGGGCGACCAGACAGGTACACAGAACTGGAACCAAAAGGTTTGCCCCGGGCCGGAAGATATCGGTTTCGACTATTCCTGCTTGATGGCAGCCACTGGAGACCGTGTGCCTTGCGTATGGATGGAGAATCAGCAGGTGCTTGATTACGACCCGTCGGCCCCCATTGAGGTGAGTTATACCCAACCTTTTCCTGGCGAACCGACTGGAAAGAATAATCCGGAGCTACTGACCAACCTGAAGCCCTCGCCCAATCACGGACACAACCAAGCCATCGTCAATGGTATTTCGCGCATCGGATACATGAAGGGAGGAGGCAAGGCACTGTGGAAGGACGAAAACATTGCTGACACCATTATTGCTAAATCGGTAGGTTTTATCGAGCGTAATAGCGACAAACCCTTCTTCTTGTATGTAGGAACCAATGACGTGCATGTACCTCGTTTCCCCCACCCACGTTTTGTAGGTAAGAGCGGAATGGGCTATCGAGGAGATGCTATTCTTCAGTTCGATTACACGGTTGGCAAAATCGTAGAAGCGTTGGAGAGAAAAGGATTGAGAGAAAACACGCTGATTGTGTTGAGTAGCGACAACGGTCCAGTAGTGGATGACGGCTATCAGGATCAAGCAGTGGAGCTGCTAGGCGACCACCGTCCGTGGGGTAACCTGCGTGGCGGTAAATACAGCAGCTTCGAAGCCGGAACCCGTGTGCCATTTATCGTCAGCTGGCCTGGCAAGGTAAAAAAGGGAAAGACGTCGGACGCCCTGATATCGCAAATAGACTTGTTTGCCTCAATGGCCGCTTTGGTGGGGCAAGAGATGCAACCGGGTACCGGAGTAGACAGCCGTAACCAACTGAAAGCATTCTTGGGAACCGATCGTAGGGGACGTGACTATGTGGTAGAATCTTCAGGCTCCTTGTCTGTTTCGGACGGAACATGGAAGTACATCACTCCTAACAAAGGAGCCTCCTTTATGAGGCTGACACAGACAGAAACGGGTAATGCCCCCATAGAACAACTTTACAATCTGAAGAAAGACAGAGGCGAAAAGAATAACCTCGCGGAACAATATCCTGAAAAGGTAGAAAAATTGAAAGCCATATTGGAGCAAGAAAAAGCGAAAGGCTTCAGACAAAGTAATTGGAGCAAGTAATAATAGAATGTTTTGGAACAACAATATGAAAAATAATCGGATATTGAAAAATATGTTTGTCATGGGAGGTATTGCTTCTTCGGCTATGGGGATGGCACAACACTGTCCTAACGTTTTGGTTATCATGACTGACGAACACAATTTTCGCACATTGGGTTGCTATCGTGAACAACTTCCGCAAGAACAGGCTTATCCTTGGGGCAAAGAAGTGGAGGTAAAAACTCCCCACATTGATGCTTTGGCGAGCCGGGGTGCCTTGTGCTTGAATTATTATGCAACCCATCCGGTTAGCGGCCCGTCGCGCGGATGTTTCATGACCGGGATGTATCCGCAGAAGAATGGAGTAACAGCCAACAACCTTTCGCTTAGAGATGAAGTGGTGACATTTGCCGAGACATTGGCCGATAACGGATATACTACTGCTTATTTCGGAAAATGGCACTTGGATGGAGGCGATAAACCCGGATGGACACCCAAACGGAAATTTGGATTCATGGACAATCGTTATATGTACAACAGAGGGCATTGGAAAAAGTTATCAGACGAAGACGGACAACCAGCCGTTGCTGCAATAAACAAAGAAGGTAAATTATCCGAGAATCTATTGGCTGGAGCCGACGAGAACAGTTTTTCCACAGATTTCTTGGCCGATCGTGCCTTGCGCTTCATCGAAGAAAACAAAGGAAAGCCTTTTTGCTGTTTTCTTTCCATTGCCGATCCACACGGACCGAATGTGGTGAGAGCACCCTATTCTACCATGTACACGGAAATGAAAGTGGGTCGTCCAGCCTCAGCCAGCGCGAATGTGGAAGGAATGCCTGCATGGGCTAAAAAAAGCAAACGTACGATTGTAGATGCTGGACCACAGAACGGTATGGCTCAATACTTAGGTATGGTGAAATGTATCGACGATAATGTGGGAAAGATGATGCGCCGCTTGCAAGAACTGGGATTGAACGAAAATACGATTGTCATTTTCACCGCTGACCATGGAGACCTCTTGGGTGAACATGGAAGAGATAACAAGTCAGTGCCTTTTGAGGCATCGGCCAAAATTCCTTTTATTTGGACTTACCCCGGCAAGATACCTGCTGGAAGTTTAGTGAAGGAAGCGATGAACAACACCGATTTTACCCCTACACTTCTCAAGATAATGAATATCCAATCGAAAGTTCAATATCAGGGTAAAGAGCATTCCAAGGCAATTTTGGGTGAGAAAGACGACACAGGAAGTATTACGGCGTTTAAAGGAAGCGATTGGATCGCATCCACGGACGGACGCTATAAACTCATTTATTCAACAGGGTTGGGAGAAGTACCCGTTTTGTTCGATCTTTTGGAAGACCCTAATGAGTTGGTGAATATTTATCATAAGAAGAGTAGTCGGAAGATCATAGAAAGGTTGGCTACTTACTTGAGAGATTATTGCACAACGTGCGAAGAACCTATGTGGCAAAATGAAAAGATAAGGGAAGAACTCTCGCTCTATTTCAATGAATGATTATGTAACAGTTAAAATAAAAAAGAGACGTGTTATGAAGAATCTGAATATATGGTTGGGAATCGGCGGATCTTTATTGATTGCCCCTTCTCTTCAAGCTCAAAAACAGAAAGAACAACAACGCCCCAACATCGTATTCATTATGGCCGACGATCTAGGCTGGAACGACCTCGGAGTGACCGGTAGCGACTATTACGAAACGCCCAACATTGACCGGCTAGCTTCTGAAGGTGTTTTTTTTGACAACGCGTATGCGGCAGCAGCCAACTCCGCTCCAAGTCGTGCCTGCTTCATGACAGGACTTTACACTCCGCGACATGGTGTCTATACGGTGAGTCCATCGGAGCGGGGTGACAAGACCCTTCGGAAACTGATTCCCATCGCCAACACGGAGGATGTGCGGACAGAGTTTGTCACCTTGGGCGAGGCTCTGAAGCAACAGGGATACGTCTGTGGGCATATCGGTAAATGGCATCTTGGCAGCGACCTCGATGGTAGTAAAACCGGTCCCCTGTCGCAAGGATTCGATTACAACATAGCTGGGGAGAGGGTGGGTTCGCCTTACTCCTATTTCTATCCTTATTGTAGGAATCAGAAGTGCCACCTGGGGCTGGATGAGGGAGAGGAGGGAGAGTATCTCACGGACCGTCTGACGAGCGAAGCCATTAAGTTTGTGGAACAGTCAAAGGACAAGCCCTTCTTCCTTTATATGGCGCATCATGCTGTCCATACACCTCTGAAAGCTCCGCAGGCATTGGTGGACAAATACCGAAAAAAAAACAAGGGAAAGTATCAGAAGAATGCTGTTTATGCAGCCATGGTGGAAAACTTGGATTGGAACGTGGGTAGGCTATGTCATGCCATCGATTCGCTGGGACTGACCGATAATACGCTGATTGTTTTCTATTCGGACAACGGAGGAACAGCAATTGCCACCAACAACTTCCAGCTCAGAGGTTCCAAAGGTACGCCTCACGAAGGAGGGATCAGGGTACCACTCATCATGAAATACCCGTGCAAGATAAAGCCAGGGACGGTGGTGTCGGAACCGGTGACGGGAGTCGACTTCTACCCCACGTTAGTGACACTAGCTGGTGGAACTCCCCACGAGCGACT
>OGGC01001025.1_pt1 | contig 20658 bp, 13 predicted proteins | sample 1571181 | NCBI WGS metagenome assembly OGGC01 (sample SAMEA2581930, study PRJEB24529) | metagenome | biome: Human gut stool | place: China | collected 2011 | reverse complement strand
CCGAAGTGCGTGAATATCAGTTTGGTGACGATATACGCGACATAGACTGGAATGTGACGGCGCGCTTCCACAAACCATTTGTGAAGGTGTTTGAAGAAGAGCGTGAGTTGACTGTTATGTTGCTGGTAGATGTTTCCGGTAGTTTGGAGTTCGGTACAGTGAAGCAGATGAAAAAGGATATGGTGACAGAAATAGCTGCCACATTAGCTTTTTCTGCCATTCAGAACAACGATAAGATCGGTGTCATCTTCTTTTCAGACCGGATAGAAAAGTTTATTCCACCTAAGAAAGGGCGTAAACACATTTTATATATCATTCGAGAGTTGCTTGATTTTCATCCGGAAAGCCGGCGGACAAACATTCGCCTTGGGCTGGAGTATCTTACGAATGTGATGAAGCGCCGCTGCACTGCTTTTGTTTTATCAGACTTTATTGACCGGGAGAACTTTAAGAATGCCATGACTATTGCCAATCGCAAGCATGATGTTGTGGCTATTCAGGTCTATGACCGTCGTGTAGAGGAATTGCCTGCCGTAGGACTGATGAAAATAAAAGATGCGGAAACAGGGCATGAACAGTGGATTGATACTTCTTCACGTGCTGTACGCCGCGCTCACCATGATTGGTGGGTGAACAAACAGGCGGAACTGAATGAAACATTTACCAAAAGCAATGTCGATAATGTGTCGGTACGTACAGACCAGGACTATGTTAAGGCATTGATGAATTTGTTTGCGAAACGAAATTAATCGGAAAATGAAAAGACATATATTTCTGATAACACTGTTGGCAGTCTTGACGGGTAGGATAGCAGCCCAGTCGGTGACGGTGGATGCTACGATTGACTCTTTGCAGATCCTCATTGGAGAGCAAGCCAAAATCAAGCTCCAAGTGGCATTGGATGCTGATAAGCGTGCTATTTTTCCCGCCTATGCCGATACTTTGGTGCGTGGAGTGGAAATAATCGATATAGCCAAGCCGGATACGCAAATGCTGAATGATGGCAGACGTTCGTTGATAACGCAGGAGTATACCGTAACTTCATTTGATTCGGCATTATACTATCTGCCACCGATGGAGGTGCTTGTCGATAATAAGGCATACCGTTCCAAGGCTTTGGCATTGAAAGTATATTCAATGCCGGTAGACACGTTGCATCCCGACCAGTTCTTTGGCCCGAAGCCCGTAATGAAAGCTCCCTTTGCATGGGAGGATTGGTATATGGCCATCGCTTGTGCTGTGTTGTTTGCGCCCTTCTTGTTGCTGCTTATCTACCTTGTGAAACGTATTCGTGATAATAAGCCGATTATTCGCAAGGTGAAAGTGGAGCCCAAATTGCCGCCGCATCAATTGGCTATGCAGGAAATAGAGCGCATTAAGAGTGAGAAGGTTTGGCAGAAAGGGCAGTCGAAGGAATATTATACGGAGCTGACAGACGCTATTCGTACTTATATAAAGAATCGTTTCGGCTTCAATGCATTGGAGATGACGTCTTCTGAAATTATTGATAAGTTGCTGCAAATGAATGATAAAGATGCTATCTCTGATTTGCGTTCCTTGTTTCAGACGGCGGATTTAGTGAAGTTTGCCAAGCATAGTCCGCTGATGAATGAGAACGACGCTAATTTGATTAGCGCAATCGATTTTATCAATGAAACGAAAGAAAAGGAGGACGAGAATGTCAAACCGCAGCCCACTGAGATCACTATTATTGAGAAGCGGCCTTTGCGTACCAAGATATTGCTTGGCATAGGGATTGCGGCCTTAGCAGCGGCCCTTATCGGTTCGTTGATATATATCGGTTCGGAGTTATACAACTATTTTGCTTGATGAGCGGGTAGGAGGGAACTTCAGTCATAAATTGTAAATTGTAAAATTGTAAATATCATGGTTTTTGCCAATATTGAATATTTATTCTTACTGCTGTTGCTTATACCTTATATAGTATGGTATATCATGAAACGGAAGAATAGTGAAGCTACGCTTCAGATTTCGGACGCTCGTGTATATGCGCATACCCCGAAAAGTTATAAGAACTATTTGCTGCATGTACCGTTTGCATTGCGAATAATTGCTTTGGTATTGGTTATTCTTATTTTGGCCCGGCCTCAAACAACCAATAGTTGGCAGAATAGCGAAATAGAAGGTATTGATATAATGCTTGCCATAGACGTTTCTACCAGTATGTTGGCCGAAGATTTGAAGCCTAACCGACTGGAAGCGGCAAAGGATGTGGCGGCGGAGTTTATCAATGGACGGCCGAATGATAATATCGGTATCACGCTGTTTGCCGGAGAGAGTTTTACGCAATGCCCGCTGACAGTAGATCATGCCGTTCTTCTGAATTTGATAAAGGACGTAAAGTGCGGACTTATTGAGGACGGTACAGCGGTGGGAATGGGCATCGCCAACGCGGTTACCCGGTTGAAAGACAGCAAGGCCAAATCAAAAGTTATCATTCTGCTGACGGATGGTACGAACAACAAAGGAGATATTTCTCCATTGACGGCTGCCGAGATTGCAAAAAGTTTCGGTATTCGTGTCTATACCATCGGTGTGGGTACTAACGGTATGGCGCCATATCCGTATCCGGTAGGCGGGACAGTGCAATACGTCAATATGCCGGTTGAGATAGACGAGAAGACTTTGACACAAATTGCCGGGACAACAGACGGCAATTATTTTCGTGCTACGAGTAATTCGAAGCTAAAAGAGGTATATGAAGAAATTGACAAACTGGAGAAAACGAAACTGAGTGTGAAAGAATACAGTAAGCGTCAGGAGGAATACCGCTGGTTTGCACTGGCTGCTTTCTTCTGCGTACTGCTGGAAGTCCTGTTGCGCAATTCGATATTGAAGAAAATACCGTAAGGAAGTTTGTGATTTTTTTATGGATGTGCTTTATGTCGTGCACAGATTAATATGAATAGTAAATCGTAAAATAGTAAATAAGAAGATGTTTCGATTTGAAGAACCTGCATATTTGTCCTTGTTGCTGTTGCTGCCTTTATTGGCAGCCTTTTACTTGTATTCCAATTATCGGAGACGAAGGAATATTCGTAAGTTCGGTGATCCGGTGCTGATGGCGCAATTAATGCCGGATGTGTCCAAGTACCGTCCGGATGTGAAGTTTTGGATGGTATTTGCCGCTATCGGATTGTTTGCAGTGCTGCTGGCTCGTCCCCAATTCGGCTCTAAACTGGAGACTGTGAAACGTCAGGGAGTGGAAGTGATGATTGCGCTGGATATCTCAAACTCAATGTTGGCGCAAGATGTACAGCCCAGCCGCTTGCAGAAAGCAAAAAGATTGGTGGCACAGCTGGTGGACAAAATGGAAAATGACAAGGTAGGTATGATTGTTTTTGCGGGTGACGCTTTTACACAGCTTCCTATTACCAGTGATTATATATCGGCCAAGATGTTTTTGGAGTCTATCGACCCTTCATTGATTTCTAAACAAGGTACAGCTATTGGAGCAGCCATTAATTTAGCTTCCCGCAGCTTTACTCCGCAAGAAGGCGTAGGACGTGCGATCATTGTCATAACAGATGGTGAAAATCACGAAGGTGGCGCGGTAGAAGCCGCTAAGGCTGCTGCCGAGAAGGGCATTCAGGTGAATGTACTCGGTGTGGGTATGCCCGAAGGAGCACCTATTCCGGCAGAAGGAACCAATGATTATCGTCGCGATCGTGACGGAAATGTTATTGTGACCCGTTTGAACGAGCAAATGTGTCAGGAGATCGCCAAATCCGGTAACGGCATATATGTGCGTGTAGATAATACGAATGGTGCCCAGAAGGCAATCAGTCAGGAAATCAATAAGATGGCGAAAGCCGACGTAGAAACGCAAGTATATACAGAATTCAATGAGCAATTCCAGGCTGTGGCATGGATCATCTTATTGTTGCTGTTGGCAGAGATGCTGATATTGGAACGCAAGAACCCTCTGTTCCGTAATATTCATTTGTTTTCTAATAAGGAATGATGCGTATGTTACAGAAAAAATATATAGGATTGGCTTTATTGCTGTTGGCGGCAGCTACGTCTTTCGCCCAAAAAGCCGAACGTGATTTTATCCGTAAGGGAAACCGCTTTTTTAATGATAGTGTATATGTCAATGCAGAAGTGAATTATCGCAAGGCATTGGAGGTAAATCCTCAGTCCACCGTTTCTATGTTTAACCTTGGAAATACGTTGGCACAGCAGAATAAGTTGCAGGAAGCTATGGAACAATATGTTGCAGCCACAAAGATAGAAAAAGACAAGGATGATTTAGCGCAGATTTATCATAATATGGGAGTGATTTTTCAGTCACAGAAAGATTATGCTAAGGCGGTAGAAGCATACAAACAGTCACTGCGCAATAATCCAAAGGATGATGAAACGCGTTATAACTTAGCTTTGGCTCAGAAAATGCTGAAAGACCAACAGCAGGATCAACAAAATCAGGATCAAAATCAACAACAGCAGAAGCAAGACCAACAGGAAGATAAAAAGGGCCAGAGTAAAGATCAACAGCAGAATAAAGAACAGCAACAACCACCTCAACCGCAAAAGAAGGATAACGAGATGTCTAAAGAGAATGCCGAACAGCTTTTGAATTCTGTTATGCAGGATGAAAAGGATGTGCAGGATAAGGTAAAGAAGCAACAGGTTATCCAGGGTGGACGTTTGGAAAAAGATTGGTAACAAACATAATTAGGAAATAATATATGAGAAAAATAGTTTTCTTATGGATAGCACTGATAATGGTCAGTTTGCATGCCTTTGCCGATGAAAAGGTATCGTTTACAGCATCTGCCCCCGATGCTGTAGCGGTGGGTGATCAGTTCAGGCTGTCGTATACAGTGACTACACAGAAAGTGAGAGATTTTCGGGTGCCTTCCATAAAAGGATTCGATGTACTTATGGGACCCAGCCGTTCACAACAGAAAAGTGTGCAGATTATTAATGGAGAAACTACCTCTACCAGCAGCATAACGTTTACATACATCTTGATGGCTACAAAGGAAGGCAGTTTTACTCTTCCCGGAGCTACCATAACCGCTGACGGTAACCAGATGGTTTCCAATGCAGTACATATAAATGTGCTTCCGGCAGACCAAGCAAATGGAGCGTCCTCCGGAAATAGTGGAAGACAAGGCGGAGCGGCAAGTCGTGCTTCATCGGGAACGTCAGTGTCAAATAGTGATCTATTTATTACTGCCACAGCCAGTAAGACTACTTTATATGAGCAAGAGGCTTTCTTGTTGACATATAAGATATATACTTTAGTTGATTTACGGGGTTTTGACAATGTCAAACTACCTGATTTCAAGGGATTCCATTCGCAAGAGGTGGAACTTCCCAATGACCGTAAATGGAGTCTTGAACACTACAAAGGAAGAAACTATCAGACAACCGTATACCGTCAATTTGTGCTCTTTCCACAACAATCGGGTAAATTAACGATTGATGCGGCCCGTTTTGATGCGTCTATCGCTAAGGCTACTCAGGTGGCCGATCCGTTTGAAGCTTTCTTTAATGGCGGAAATAATTATGTGGAAGTAAAGAAAACATTGGCAACTCCCCAGTTGACAGTTGACGTAAAAGAACTGCCGGCAGGAAAGCCCGCAGGATTCTCTGGCGGAGTGGGAGAGTTCAGTATTTCTTCATCCATAAACAGTACGAACGTTAAAACAAACGATGCTGTTACAGTGAAACTTGTCATTTCCGGAACAGGCAACTTGAAGTTGATTTCCACTCCGGAAGTTAAGTTCCCTGAAGATTTTGAAGTTTATGATCCAAAGGTAGATAATAAGTTCCGTTTGACGAGTGCCGGACTTTCCGGTAGTCAGGTAATTGAATATCTTGCTATTCCTCGTAATGCCGGCACCTATAAGATTCCTGCTGTGGAGTTCAGCTATTTTGATATCAAATCTCGTACTTATAAGACTTTGACCACTGAAGGCTATGAACTCCACGTTGAAAAGGGAAGTGGTAATGCGGCACAAACCATTGCTAACTTTACTAATAAGGAGGATTTAAAGGTGTTGAATGAGGATATTCGTTATATTAAGCAAAATGACGTCACTCTTTCTCGGAAGGGCGATTTCTTCTTTGGCTCTCTGCTATGCTGGTTATTCTATATTGTGCCTGGAGTTGTATTCATCTTGTTCTTTATCATTTATCGTAAACAAATAGCAGCCAATGCCAATGTTGCTAAAATGCGTACGAAGAAAGCAAATAAAGTTGCTGTGAAACGTATGAAAATGGCTGGTAGACTATTGGCCGATGGTAAGAAAGATGCATTTTATGATGAAGTGTTGAAAGCGCTTTGGGGATATATTAGTGACAAATTGAATATCCCGGTTTCACGCTTGTCTAAAGATAATGTTGAAGGAGAACTTCGTAATTACGGTGTGGATGATGCACTGATAAAAGAGTTCCTTGATGCATTGAATAATTGTGAGTTCGCTCGTTTTGCTCCTGGGGATGATAACCAGGCTATGGATAAAGTTTATTCAGATTCTTTGGAGGTTATCAGCAAAATGGAAAGCTCTATAAAACATTAATTGGGAGGACACTATGATGAAGAAAATAATATCCTTAACATTTGGATTGCTGATGACAATGGCTGCTTGGGGACAAAGTTCTGCAGCAGTAGATACTTTGACTCCTGCGCAAGATTCAGTCTCTATCGGTTCACATACGGAATTCGCAGCAGCTAAGATCTCAGATGATAATGTGACTAAAGCAGAGGGTGATAGTGCATATATGCGAAATGATTATGCTTCTGCCATTCAAATTTATGAGAGTCTATTAAAGAAAGGGGAAGCGGCAGAAATCTATTATAATTTAGGTAATAGTTATTACAAAGCCGATGACATAGCCAAAGCAATTCTAAATTATGAACGTGCTTTGTTATTGCAACCTGGCAATGCGGATATTCGTGCTAATTTAGAGATTGCGCGCTCTAAAACGATAGACAAAGTAGTCTCGGTGCCTGATATCTTTTTTGTAGCCTGGGTGAAGTCTTTGATAAATTGTTTAAGTGTGGATGCATGGGCTAAGTTGGGAATCGTATTCTTTATTCTTTTACTTATATCATTTTCTCTTTTTTTCCTTTCCAAACAGATTGTGTGGAAGAAGAGTGGATTTATAGCCGGAATTGCATTTTTGTTTCTTGTTGCCTTGAGTAACATCTTTGCTTCAGAACAAAAAAGCGAATTGATGAATAGAAATAAAGCTATTATTTTATCTCCCAGTGTTACAGTACGAAGTACTCCCAGTGAAAGTGGCACCAGTTTGTTTATTCTGCATGAGGGACATAAAATAGAGGTTAAGGATAATTCTATGCGTGAATGGAAAGAAATTCGTTTGGAAGATGGTAAAGTAGGATGGGTTCCTACTTCTGCAATAGAAGTGATTTAGAGATAGTTTATTGCCGAATAGCAAAGCCCGCATGGAATATAAAAGGTGTTTTTCCTGTTTATATTTCATACGGGCTTTTGAGGTATTTATAGAATGTTAAACATATAACAGAAAAATACAAGTAAATAGTTTGTTTTATCTTTTTTTTTCCTTAAGTTTATAGCGTGATAAAACAATATCCAAAGTATTAACCATTAAATTTATGAATATGAGAACGATAACATTTAATGAACTCCGTAAGATCAAAGACTCATTACCCAGCGGTAGTATGCATAGAATAGCCGATGAACTCGGACTTAACGTTGACACTGTAAGAAACTTTTTTGGTGGCCACAACTTTAAGGAAGGAAAGAGTGTTGGGATTCATTTGGAACCAGGTCCTGATGGTGGTTTAGTAATGATTGATGATACTACAGTCCTGGATCGGGCTTTGAAGATTTTAGATGAGATTGCAGGCGAAGCTGTAGAACCCGTTCGGGCTTAAGAAAAATTAAAAAGAATCCCAATTGCTGAGAAACAATTGGGATTTCTTGTTTGTTTTTATAAACAATCTAATTGGATAACTTATGGAAGATAAATTAGTAACATTAGCTATTCTGACGTATGCAAAGGCACAGATACTGAAGAATGTTCTTGAAAATGAGGGCATTGAAACTTATATTCATAATGTGAATCAAATACAGCCGGTCGTATCCTCCGGTGTGCGTGTTCGTATTAAAGAAAGTGATTTACCGCATGCTTTGAAAATTACTGAAAGTTCAGCATGGCTGTCTGAAGAGGTGGTAGGAGAAAAGGCTCCAAAAATAGAGAAGGGGAGTAATAAAGTTGTGATTCCTGTTGATTTTTCAAATTATTCATTGAAAGCGTGTGAGTTTGGCTTCAATTTTGCAAAAAACATAGATGCTGAAGTTGTTTTACTCCATGTTTATTTTACACCTATTTATGCTACGTCATTACCATATGGTGATGTTTTTAACTATCAGTTGAGCGATGAAGAAAATGTAAGAAGTATATTACAAAAAGTTCATGCAGATTTAAATGTTTTGTCTGATAAGGTAAAAGTCAAAGTCGCTTCTGGGGAGTTTCCTGATGTAAAATATGTTTGTGTGTTGAGAGAAGGTATTCCGGAAGAAGAAATATTACGTTATGCCAAAGAATATCGTCCGGTGATCATTATAATGGGAACACGTGGTAAAAATCAAAAGGATATTGATTTAATTGGCAGTGTGACAGCTGAGGTCATTGAACGTAGTCGTGTGCCCGTTCTGGCTATTCCTGAAAATACGCCATTCAAACAATTTAGTGAAGTGAAGCGTGTGGCGTTTATTACAAATTTTGATCAACGGGATTTAATCGCCTTTGATTCACTAATTAATAGTTTGAAACCATTCCATTTTTCTATATCTCTAATTCATCTTACTGATGTAAGCAACACTTGGAATGAGATTAAATTAGGTGGTATTAAAGAGTATTTCCAAAAACAATATCCGCAATTAGAGATTTATTATGATGTAGTGAAGAATGATGATTTATTGAATAGCTTAGATAATTATATTAAAACCAATCATATAGGTATTATTGCATTGACATCATATAAGAGAAATATATTTTCTCGTTTATTCAATCCTGGAATTGCGAGAAAGATGATATTTCATTCTGATACACCATTACTGGTAATTTGTGGGCGTTCTAATTGATTTCTATTTGCTTTGATTATAGGAGGAATTATAATTCTATAATATCGATATTATGTTTAATATATGAGTGCGTAATAATTATTTAATTAGCCTCTATCATGGAAAACATAATATTATAAAAATGGCTATTCTTGTGTGGAACAGCCATTTTTATAATATTTACGATTATTGCATTAACTTCTCTATCGCATCAAATTCAGGACCCATTTGCAGATTGTAGTAAACTCGATACAATCCATTTAACCACAAATCTTTTTGGTCAGGTTTCAATTCTTTTGCTTTTTCATAATTAGGTCTTGCCTTTTCATAAAAAGCTTTTAATGTAGCCTGATCATCTTTATATTTAGGATTATTGACATCAGTAGTTGCTTTTTCTGAGAAATCCTGTGCCTGTAAACAGTAAATCAGACCTAAGTTTGAATATGCTTCTGCATAGTTAGGATCAACTTCAATAGTCTTTTTATAGAATTCAATGGCCTTATCATAATCTTTCATATTATGATAGAGATACCCTTTCACATATAAATAGAATGTGTTGTTAGGATCCTTAGCCAGCATGTCGTCTGCAAATTGCATTGCTTCATCAAACTTATTGCTATTGCTATAATAATCAATCAGATGACCAAAAAAGAATGAATGTTCCGGATATTTTTGAATGCCATCTTTTAAAGAAGCAATCCATTTAATAGTATCGCCTTGAGCTTTTAATGCTGTAGAAATGAATTCCATGGCATACTTCCCTACCTCCTTGTCTTCTTTTGCATATGGAGCATATTTCAAGACATTAGGATAATCTTCCATTTTGGCAGCGGCTAAACTTGCATAATAAGCAATTTGAGGTAATACAGTATCTGTTTGAAGCAGATTTTCCTTTTCAAACATTGGATTGGCAGCAATATCTACATAAGTTGCAAAAAAATCAAGAGCTTCTTTATTCTTATCCAAATTGAAATATTGAATACCGCCATTAATCAAATTAGGACGTGCTGCTAATATAGCGGCGCTATTTGATTTTCTGTATTTATTCTTGATTTTACCTTTTTCATTGGGTATTTGTGCAAGTTCGTCACACTTAAAGTAATATTTACACATGTTCAGTGCGCTATTATATACTTTAAGAGTGTCATAAGGCTTTCTCAAATATGCATTTTCCATTTCTTTTTCATTGATTCTTTTTTGAATAAAGCCTGCTACGTCCCATGTTTCGGCATTGTCCTTCGTTTCAGTGTTGGTCAAAGCTCCGTTGATAAGTTTCTCTGCTTGGGCAAAGTCTGGTTTTACTTCGTTAGCAATGCTCTTAGCTTCTTTTACGCTTTTTTCTTGAGCGAAAGTGAAGCCTACTGCAAGTAGTAAGACCATTGAAAATAGTACTCTTTTCATGATTGTAGAAAATTTTAAATTAATATTATGTCTATTCTTCATTTTCATTATTTACTTCATTCTGAGGAGTTTCTGAAATATTTTCATCTTCTTCTGTGATGATATCCTCTTCGGTTTCTGAAGTCACTTTACATACAGAACCAATTTCATCATTACGTTTCTCAAGATTAATCAGTCGTACTCCTTGTGTGGCACGTCCCATAATACGAACATCGGCAACTTTCAGACGAATGGTAATTCCGGATTTATTGATGATCATTAAATCATTTTCATCTGTAACAGACTTGATGGTCACCAATTTGCCAGTTTTATCAGTTATATTCATGGTTTTTACACCTTTACCGCCTCGGTTTGTTTTGCGATAATCTTCAATGTCAGAACGTTTACCATATCCTTGTTCTGATACCACCATAATTGTTTCAGCTTCAGGATCTTTGATACAGATCATTCCAACTACTTCATCTTGTCCGTCTTCATCAAGTGTCATACCACGTACGCCGGTAGCTGTACGTCCCATTACACGTACGGCATTCTCGTGGAAACGAATAGCGCGTCCGTTGCGATTGGCGATGATAATTTCATTATTACCATTAGTCATACGTACTTCGATAACACGATCATCTTCACGAATAGTAATGGCATTGACACCATTTTGACGAGGACGAGAATATTGTTCAAGTAATGTTTTCTTAATAACGCCATTCTTGGTACAGAACAATACGTAATGACTATTGATGAAGTCTTGGTCATTCAAGTTTTTCACGCGTAGATATGCATTTACAGCATCGTCAGAATCAATATTCAATAGATTCTGAATGGCACGCCCTTTAGAATTCTTTGTACCTTCAGGTATCTCATACACTTTTAGCCAATAACACTTACCTTTCTGCGTGAAGAACATCATGGTATTGTGCATTGTTGCGGGATAGATATGTTCCACAAAGTCTTCATCGCGTGTTTCTGTTCCCTTAGAGCCTACTCCGCCTCGATTTTGAGCTCGGAACTCGCTTAATGGAGTACGTTTGATATATCCCATATGAGAAATGGTAATAATCATTTCGTCGTCTGCATAGAAATCTTCCGGATTGAATTCTTCAGATGAATAAACAATTTCAGAGCGACGTTCGTCACCATATTTATCTTTGATCTCGATTAATTCGTCTTTGATAACTTTACGGCAAAGTTCATCGTTGACAAGGATTTCTTCCAAATAGGCAATCTGTTTTTGGATTTCTTCATACTCGGCATGAAGTTGGTCTTGCATAAGGCCGGTCAATTGGCGCAGACGCATTTCTACAATGGCACGTGATTGGATTTCTGTCAGTTCGAAACGTTCCATCAAACCGCTGATCGCATCATTCGGAGTCTTTGCTGCACGAATAATTTTGATTACTTCATCAATATTGTCTGATGCGATAATCAAACCTTCTAAGATATGAGCACGCTCTTTAGCTTTACGTAAATCATATTGAGTGCGGCGAATAACCACGTCATGGCGATGTTCTACGAAGTATTTAATAAGCTCTTTCAGGTTCAATAAACGAGGACGACCATGTACTAGCGCCACATTGTTTACACCAAAAGAAGTCTGTAATAATGTCATCTTATAGAGCTTATTCAGCACTACACTGGCGTTGGCGTCCCGTTTCACATCGATGACAATACGCATACCTTCGCGGTCAGACTCATCATTAGCATTAGAAATGCCTTCTATCCTCTTTTCATTGGCTAAATCGGCAATAGATTTGATTAATTCGGCTTTATTGACTCCGTAAGGAATTTCAGTAACGATAATCTTGTCATGGGTAGAGGTTGTCTCTATTTCTGCTTTGGCGCGCATTACGACACGTCCACGACCAGTTAGATACGCCTCGCGTACGCCACTCATACCATAAATATATCCTCCTGTCGGGAAATCAGGAGCCTTGACATAAGTCATTAAGGACTCAATATCAATATCATTATTATCGATATATGCAATGCAGGCATCTATCACTTCAGATAGATTATGGGTTGGCATATTTGTGGCCATACCTACGGCAATACCAGAAGCTCCATTTACAAGGAGATTTGGGATACGGGTAGGCATCACAGTTGGCTCCAATAATGAGTCATCGAAGTTGGTTTGCATATCAACAGTTTCTTTATCAAGATCCTGCATCATTTCTTCCCCAATCTTCTGCAAACGACATTCTGTATAACGCATGGCGGCAGCACTGTCTCCGTCTACAGAGCCATAGTTACCCTGTCCGTCTACAAGCATGTAGCGCATAGCCCAAGGCTGGGCCATACGAACGAGAGCACCATATACGGAAGAGTCACCATGTGGGTGATATTTACCTAATACCTCACCAACAACTCTGGCAGATTTTTTATAGGGTTTATCCGACGTATTTCCCAGTCCCATCATACCGAAAAGGATTCTTCGGTGAACAGGTTTAAAACCATCTCTAACATCAGGAAGGGCACGCGAAACAATGACCGACATAGAGTAGTCAATGTACGAAGACTTCATTTCCTCCTCGATGTTAATCTTTATAATTCTGTCTTGTTCAAGCATTTAAAAAGATTATTAATTATACATTTTGGGGTTTGTGAAAAACCACGCTAAAGTACTGCTTTTTTACGATATACAAAAGTTTTCCTTCATAAACTTTGTTGCCGGCCACATTCTTACAGAGATTCCCTCTATATAGGATCATGATAGAGTTCACCTGTAAACAAGGGAGGATTGGAAATAGATGAATTGTGCGTTATTATATATAAGGTGTAGGAGAAAAACGGGAATAACATTATGATTTGTGGCACAGGATTTGTACATTATTAATTCAGTTTGTGATACGCAATATAAAGAAATGCGTATCTTTGTAATAGAAAAACCTTTAATTGAGGAGATTAAAATTATATGAACAATCAATTTTCACAAAGAGTTTCTGATATAATAACTTATAGCAAGGAAGAAGCTAATAGGTTGAGAAATAGATATATCGGTCCTGAACATCTCCTACTTGGTATGTTGCGTGACGGCGGTGGAAAGGCTATCGAAATATTGATGAGACTCGATATAAACTTGAAAAAGGTGAAGAAGCGTATCGAAAGTTTTTTGAGAGAGGCTGAAGATGATACCCTATTACCGGATGCAGATGTTTCATTGTCTCCAATGGCTGCTAAGATATTGAAAATGTGTATTTTGGAAGCACGTATCTTGAAAAGTGCAACTGCCGATACTGAGCATGTATTATTGGCTATATTGAAAGATGGAGATAATTTGGCTGCTACTGTCCTGGAAGAAAATCGTGTAAACTATCAGTTTGTATTCGAGCAGCTTACAATGCAATCTACTAATCCGAATGCAGGAATGGGATTTCAGGAAGAAGATGAAGAGGATGAAGAAGACATGAATATGTCTCATTCTTCCCGTAGCGCAGGAATGGGAACGGCTTCTTCTGCACAAACAGCATCAAAGCAACCCTCTAATGATACTCCGGTATTGGATAATTTCGGTATGGATATGACTCGTGCAGCTGAGGAAGGTAAACTTGATCCTGTGGTTGGGCGTGAACGTGAAATAGAGCGCTTGGCGCAGATTTTGAGCCGTCGTAAGAAAAACAATCCAGTGCTGATTGGCGAACCGGGAGTTGGCAAATCGGCTATTGTAGAGGGACTGGCATTGCGTATTGTCCAAAAGAAGGTATCTCGTATCCTATTTGATAAACGGGTTGTTATGCTTGACATGGCTTCTGTTGTGGCTGGAACTAAATATCGCGGGCAATTTGAAGAGCGTATACGTTCTATTATTAATGAATTGCAGAAGAACCCGAATATAATTCTGTTTATAGATGAAATTCATACTATTGTAGGTGCTGGTGCCGCTGCAGGTTCTATGGATGCGGCTAATATGCTGAAACCGGCCTTGGCTCGTGGTGAAATACAATGCATAGGTGCTACAACTCTTGATGAATACAGAAAGAATATAGAGAAAGATGGAGCTTTGGAACGTCGTTTTCAAAAAGTGATTGTAGAGCCCACAACTCCGGAGGAAACCCTCCAAATATTAAAAAATATAAAAGAAAAGTATGAAGAGCATCATAATGTTGATTATACAGATGAAGCGTTGGAGGCATGTGTCAAGTTGTCAGACCGTTATGTAACTGATCGCAACTTTCCTGATAAAGCTATTGATGCTTTGGATGAAGCCGGTTCACGCGTGCATCTAATGAACATAAATGTTCCTAAAGAAATTGAGGAACAGGAAAAGCTAATAGAAGACGCACGTGTTTTGAAGGCTGAAGCGGTGAAATCTCAGAACTTTGAATTGGCTGCTAGTTATCGGGATAGAGAGAAAGAACTTTCTGTTCATTTGGATGAAATGAAAGCTGAATGGGAAGCGCGTCTCAAAGATGATCGCCAAACTGTTGGTGAGGAAGAAATAGCCAATGTAATTTCAATGATGTCTGGGGTACCGGTGCAGCGTATGGCTCAAGCGGAAGGTATCAAACTGGCTGGCATGAAAGAAGATTTGCAAGCCAAGGTTGTGGCACAAGACACTGCTATTGAAAAGCTTACCAAAGCAATATTGCGCAGTCGTGTAGGATTGAAAGACCCTAATCGTCCCATTGGTACATTTATGTTTCTTGGTCCTACCGGTGTGGGCAAAACACACTTGGCAAAACAGTTGGCTAAATACATGTTCGGTTCCAGCGATGCGTTGATACGTATCGATATGAGCGAGTATATGGAAAAATATACGGTGTCTCGTATGATTGGTGCGGCTCCGGGATATGTCGGTTATGAAGAAGGCGGACAGTTGACGGAGAAAGTACGCCGCAAACCTTATTCCATAGTGTTGCTTGATGAAATTGAGAAGGCGCATCCGGATGTTTTCAACATCTTGTTGCAGGTATTGGATGAAGGGCGTCTTACTGACAATTATGGCAGAACCATTGATTTCAAGAATACTGTGATTATTATGACCTCCAATATTGGAACCCGCCAATTGAAAGAATTCGGTCGTGGTGTGGGATTTGCGGCGCAAGCTCGTACGGATGATAACGAACATTCGCGTAGTGTGATTCAAAAGGCGTTGAATAAGACTTTTGCTCCTGAGTTCTTGAACCGTTTGGATGAAATCATAACGTTTGACCAGCTTTCACTGGATGCTATTACAAAAATTGTAGATATAGAGTTGAAAGGCTTGTATGGGCGTGTTGAAGCTATTGGCTATAAGATGGTTGTGGATGATGAAGCCAAAAGATTTCTTGCAACGAAAGGTTATGATGTACAATTTGGTGCTCGTCCGTTGAAACGAGCCATTCAGAATTATTTGGAAGATGGACTTTCGGAACTTATTATTTCGGCTGGGTTACAACCGGGAGATACGATTAACGTTTCTGTAAATAAGGAGAAAGATGAGTTGAATATAACCAAAGCGTAATAAAAGTTTTTATAATAAAAAGCAGTCAAAATGTCAGCTCTTGGGAGCTGGCATTTTTTTTGTGTTCTGTTTGCCAAAGCAATGAAATATAAATATAAATTTAAAATATAAGTTTAGTATGCAAAAAGGAAATATTGGGGTAACTACAGAAAACATTTTCCCCGTTATCAAAAAGTTTTTGTACAGTGATCATGAGATTTTCCTTCGTGAATTAGTATCTAATGCAGTTGACGCTACTCAGAAGCTTAAAACGCTGGCGTCTATTGGCGAATTTAAAGGTGAAGTCGGTGATTTGACAGTACGTGTGTCTTTGGGTAAGGATACGATTACCGTATCAGACCATGGAATTGGTTTAACGGCAGAAGAAATAGATAAATATATTAATCAGATTGCATTTTCGGGAGCGAATGATTTTTTGGAAAAATATAAGAATGACGCCAATGCTATTATCGGCCATTTCGGACTTGGTTTCTATTCGGCTTTCATGGTTGCCAAGAAAGTTGAAATAATTACCAAGTCACATCAGGAAGGAGCTAAAGCTGTGAAATGGACTTGTGATGGTAGTCCCGAATTTACAATTGAAGATACAGAGAAAGCGGAACGCGGTACTGACATAGTTCTTTATATAGATGATGATTGTAAGGAATTCCTTGAAGAAACACGCATATCTTCTCTTTTGAAAAAATATTGTAGCTTCCTTCCTATTCCTGTTGCATTTGGCAAGAAAAAAGAGTGGAAAGACGGTAAGCAGGTTGAAACAGAGGAGGATAATATTATTAATGATGCAAATCCGTTGTGGACACTGAAACCCAGTGAATTAAAAGACGAGGATTATAAAAAGTTCTATCGTGACCTTTATCCGATGTCCGATGAACCGTTGTTTTGGATACATCTGAATGTGGATTACCCGTTCCATCTTACAGGTATATTGTACTTTCCAAAAGTAAAGAGCAACATAGAGTTGAACAAAAACAAAATACAGCTCTATTGCAATCAGGTGTATGTAACGGACTCCGTAGAGGGCATTGTTCCAGACTTTTTGACTTTGTTGCATGGAGTACTTGATTCGCCGGATATTCCACTGAATGTTTCTCGTTCCTATTTGCAAAGTGATTCTAATGTGAAGAAAATTTCTACATACATTACAAAGAAAGTATCCGATCGCTTGCAATCTATATTCAAGAACGATCGTAAACAGTTTGAGGAGAAATGGAATGATTTGAAAATCTTTATTAATTATGGAATGCTCACTCAGGAGGATTTCTATGATAGAGCAAAAGATTTTGCCCTTCTTACCGATACTGATAACAAACATTATACTTTTGAAGAGTATAAGACTTTGATAAAAGACAATCAGACTGACAAGGATGGTAACTTGATTTATCTGTATGCCAACAATAAAGATGAGCAATACAGCTATATTGAGGCGGCCAAGAATAAGGGCTATAACGTATTGTTGATGAATGGACAGCTTGACGTTGCTATGGTAAGTATGTTGGAGCAGAAATTTGAAAAAGTACGTTTTACTCGCGTAGACAGTGATGTCATTGATAACTTGATAGTTAAAGAAGACAAGAAAAACGATGTATTGGATGCCGGTAAGCAAGAGGCTCTCTCTGCTATTTTCAAGAGTCAACTGCCGCAAATCGAAAAAACAGAGTTTAGCATAATGGCGCAATCTTTGGGGGAAAATGCCTCGCCGGTGATGATTACTCAAAGTGAGTATATGCGTCGTATGAAAGAAATGGCTAATATTCAGGCCGGAATGAGTTTCTATGGTGAAATGCCGGATATGTTTAACTTGGTATTGAATGCTGATCATAAGTTAGTCAAAGAGATTCTGGATGATGAAGATAGAGAATGTACAGCAGCTATTGCACCGGTTCAGAAAGAAATGGATGATATCAACAACCGTCGTAATGAACTGAAAAAGAAACAGGAAGGCAAAAAAGATGAAGAGATTTCTACAGTTGAAAAAGATGAAGTAGACAGCTTGGACAAGAAGTGGGAAGAACTGAAAGCACAGAAAGAAAGTCTGTTTGCCGACTATGCCGCCCATAATAAAGTTGTTCGTCAATTGATTGATTTGGCTTTGCTTCAAAACGGTATGTTGAAAGGTGAGGCTTTGAATAACTTTGTTAAAAGAAGCATTGATATGATTAAATAAGCCCCTTTAAATTTATTATATAGGGCATTACAGCTTATATGAGTTGTAATGCCCTTTTTTTTGTTTGTTTTTTCGTAATGATTATGTTTTTTTCCGTTGGATACGAGGTTTTTGGAAACTATTGTCTATATTTGGACATTGAATAAACTAGTATATTTCACTCGAAACTATATTCATGAAAAGATTTCTTTTGTTTTTGTCACTCTGCCTGTTCTTTCTGCCGTTTACGCAAGCTCAGAAAGTAGGACTTGTTTTGAGTGGCGGTGGTGCAAAAGGCATGACGCATATCGGTATTATTCGTGCTTTGGAAGAAAATAATATTCCTATCGATTACATTACCGGTACTTCTATGGGAGCTATTATTGGTTCGCTTTACGCTATGGGATATTCTCCTGATGATATGGAAGCATTGCTGCGCTCAGAAGACTTCAAACGTTGGTATTCGGGGCAAATAGAACCCGAATATGGGTATTACTTTAAGCAAAACCGACCTACTCCGGAGTTTTTCAATATTCGTTTCTCTTTTAAGGATTCGTTGCATATCAAGCCTCAGATACTTCCTACTAGTATGGTAAACCCTATTCAGATGAATTTGGTTTTTGTCGAGCTTTTTGCACGCGCTACAGCGGCATGTAATGGGGATTTTAATCATCTGTTTGTGCCTTTTCGTTGCATAGCTTCCGATGTGTATAACAAAAGGCCGTTGATTATGCGTAAGGGGGATTTAGGAGATGCGGTACGCGCTTCGATGAGCTTTCCGTTTGTATTCAAACCGATAGAAATTGATAGTGTTTTAGCTTATGACGGTGGAATTTATAATAATTTCCCGACTGACATCATGCGCGAAGATTTTCGGCCGGGAGTCATTATTGGTAGTGTAGTGGCTGCTAATCCCGGTAAACCAAAAGAAAATGATTTGATGAGTCAGCTTGAGAACATGATTATGCAGAAAACGGACTATACTCTTCCGGATTCTTTGGGTATTGTTATGACATTTAAGTATGATGACGTAAGTCTTTTGGATTTTGATCGTTTGCAAGAATTGCACGATATCGGCTATAATCGGACTATCAGCCTGATGGATTCTATAAAAAGTCGTATACGTCGGAGAACAAGTGCAGAGAATGTACGTTTAAGGCGTCTTGTATATCGAAGCAATTTACCTCAGTTCCGTTTTAGAGACATCTATATAGAAGGAGCTAATCCACAGCAGCAAGCCTATATTAAAAAAGAGTTCCATGATGAAGACCATGAGGTGTTTACATATGAAGATTTGAAGCGTGGTTATTTTCGCCTATTATCCGATAATATGATATCGGAGATTATCCCACATGCGGTTTATGATCCCAAAAACGACTTATATTCATTGCATTTAAAGGTTAAAATGGAGGATAATTTCTCTGTACGAATGGGCGGAAGTGTTTCTACGACCAGTTCTAATCAGATTTATTTAGGACTGGGATATCAGAATCTGAACTATTATTCCAAAGAAATTACTCTTGACGGTCAGATTGGTAAGGTGTATAATAATGCGCAACTTATGGCTAAAATAGATCTTCCTACTCGTGTTCCGACCTCCTATCGCCTTATTGCTTCTTTGAGCACGTTCGATTATTACAAAAAGGATAAGCTTTTCTCTAAAAATGATAAACCTTCTTTTAATTCTAAAGATGAGCGTTTTGTGAAGTTGATGGTGGCTCTGCCTTTTTTAGCAAATAAACGAGCCGAAATAAGTATCGGATATGGAAAGCTTCAGGATAATTATTTCCAATCCAATGTGATAAACTTTGATAAAGATCGTTCGGACAGGAGTACTTATAACCTTTTAGGAGGTGCTATAGGCTTTTATGGTAGTACATTGAATGCACGACAATATGCCACAAAAGGCTATTTTGAAAAATTGGTAGCACAGGTTTTTACCGGAAAAGAAAAGTTTATACCGGGAAATCCTACAGAAACAAGTTTCACAACTAAAGACCGGCAGTCTTGGTTACAAATATCTTATATGAAATATGCGTATCATACCATGACTCCAAAGTTTACTTTGGGGTGGATGGCGGAAATGCTATATTCATCGAAGAATTTTTCAGAGAATTATGCGGCAACTATGTTGCAGGCTGCAGATTTTTCTCCGACTCCCCATAGCAAGATAATGTATAATGAGGCATTCCGGGCCAATCAGTTTTTAGCGGCAGGTATCAAACCGATTTTTGTTTTCAATGACATGTTTCAAGTTCGTTCTGAACTTTATGGATTCATGCCTATATTTCCTATTAAAAAGAATGCTTTGAACAAGGCTTATTACGGAAAAGCGTTTTCCCGCTTTGAATATTTGGGAGAAATTTCAGTGATATGTCAATTACCATTCGGAGCGATATCAGCATATGTAAATCATTATAGTTCACCGAAAAAGGAATGGAATGTGGGGCTGACACTCGGTTGGCAATTGTTTAATTACCGATTCATTGAGTAATTTTCCTCAAAAAAAGTGTGCATATTGTTTGCTAATTTAGAAAAAGTACGTATCTTTGCACCCGTTAAACAAAAAGGCCGCGTAGCTCAACTGA
>OGGC01001019.1_pt1 | contig 20727 bp, 16 predicted proteins | sample 1571181 | NCBI WGS metagenome assembly OGGC01 (sample SAMEA2581930, study PRJEB24529) | metagenome | biome: Human gut stool | place: China | collected 2011 | reverse complement strand
CAAATTCCACTGATCGGCTTCATAGTCCGCAGACATCTTTTTGTACCTGTAGTGGATGGATTGCAAAGATTATCAACTGTATTATCATTTTTTGGATTATTAAAAAATGATGATAAAAATAATTGGATAATGGATGCTGGAGATTTAGTACCAGAATTGGAAGGGTACGACAAAGATAAATTACCACAAATATTTCAAAGAAATATAAAAAGAGCGTATTGTAGAGTTGAAATTATAAAGTGGGATAGTAAACTTGATATGAGATATGAATTATTCAATAGACTTAATACCGGTGGTTCTGCACTAACGGAACAAGAAATCAGAAATTGTATATTTAGAGGAAATAGTAGTGATTTTAATGATTATTTAAGTGAACTTTCTAATAATAGTGAATTTGAAACCATAACTAATTTAAGCAAAAATAAAAAAGATGAATTATATTTGCAAGAATTAGTATTAAGATTTACGGCACTATATAATTTATATGAAAATATAGATGGAAATGTGTCACAATTCTTAACGAAATATATGAAAGAAGTTACAAGTGGAGAAAAAGTGTTGGACTTTGAAGTTATGAAGCAATTATTTATAAGAGTTATAACATTATTGTACAAGAATGTTGGGGATAAAGTTTTCTTATCTTCTAATCAACAATTTTCAAGTAGTTATTTTGATGGTGTTATGATAGGGGTTTCAAGAAATATAGAATATTATGAAAAAAATGTTGAAATAATGAAGCAAAAGATAGAAGAATTAAAGTCCAATAAAGATTTTTCATATAATATGGGAAGTAATTCTGGAAGTAAGAGTAGATTACAGAAAAAGGTAAATATTGCTTTAAAAGTATTTGAACCAAAGGAAGAATAATAATGATAACAATAAAGGATGAGATTGATTTTGAAATAGATTGGGTTATAAGAGAAACAACCAAAATAAAATTATTGCCACATAGATATGGATTTATAGAAGAGGAAAAAGATATATATTACAAGAGTATGGTACCAATGATCTATGCTTATCTAGAGGGATTTGTAAAAAATGCTATAAGGATATATATAAAATTTGTGAATCAATTGGATTTATCTTTTAATCAGATATCAATTAAATTAGTGGTTCATAAAATTGAAGAAAAATATAATTGCTTTGAAGAAAATATAAAATCAATTCAAAGTAAAGAAAAATTAGTTGAGCAATTATTGCAAGATATTAATAATAATGATAAAATGATTAATTTCAATGACAAAGCAATCCAAAATATAAATAGTAATAGGTTAAATAAATTATTAAAAGAACTTAATTTTAAAGAGATAAAAGATAGAAAAATTAAAGATGGTTTAAATAAATTATTACAATACCGAAATGGTATTGCGCATGGAGAAAATAGTTATAGAGTAGATGAAAATCTTTTGATGGAATTTATTGAAACTATTATAAAAACAATGGATTATATATCTGATATTATCTGTAGTGGATATGTTTCAAAAAATTATTTAAAAAAATAGAGTTTATCACTAAAAATATTTTTTACTGACCTAAAAATAATAGAATTATTAGTGAATAATAAAAATAATGGTATGCTGTAGCTTTACAGAATAACACTCTTTAAAATATAATAGGAAAAAAATACATTATATTTCTCATAACCCGAAGGTCGTAAGTTCGAGTCTTACCCCCGCAACCATTGGATAAATACTTACAGTTTCAATGACTGTGGGTATTTTTTTATGCCTTTAAATTGGTTGCAATAATGTTTGAAAGTGACAATGTTATGTTGAATTGGGTAAAAATTGGGTAAAATAAATACCTCAAACGCCTTAAATATCAATAAAAATTCATTAAAATTTTATACTTTTTATACATTACAAAAGGCAATGGGAAATCTAAAAAAATATATTTAGTTGCCTTTTATTTTTTATCGTGAAAATTTGTAATTTGTGAAAATCAGAAAAAATTTCAAATTAAGACCTTGTTGGTAATAACAAGGTTTCTAGTGCATAGCCAGCTTTTCTATTATGAGAAAGTAGTGGATGCACATAAAAATCAAGTGTAGTACTTATTTGTGCATGACCTAATCTCGCAGAAATTACTGCTATATCAATATTTTGTGCAACTAGTAAACTTGCATTTGTATGTCTTAATCCGTGAAAATTAATTACAGGTAATCCTATTTGACCAACATATTTTACAAACCACTTGCTAATTGTAGAAGGATGCATTGGTTTGCCATCTGCTTGTACAAATAACCTATCAGAATTAGTCCATAATTCGCCGTAAATCGATTTTTGCTCTTCATACCATAACTTATATTCTTCAAGTAAAGAAATGATAAATTCAGGTATTGCAATTTCTCTAATGGAACTTTCTGTTTTAGGAACTTTTGTGAAAACTCCCATATCTGATAGATATTGACTAGAACGATTAATACTGAGTATCCCATTTTTAAAATCAACATCTGTCCATTCTAGTCCCATTAATTCGCCTAAACGAACACCAGTAAATACTGTAAGAATAATTGCAACTTTGTATTTAGTATCTTTGCTAGATAACAGTTCTAAATTTTCTAGTAATATCTTAGTTTGTTCATCATCATAAGATTTTCTTTTTGGTTTCCTAGATTTAGGTGGTTGAACACGTTCAGCAGGATTTGCCACTATTAATTGCCAATAAACTGCTTTGTGAAGCATTGCTCTTAATAATCTGTGATGCTCTAAAATTGTTTTACCAGATAAAGGCTTTTTAGTTTTTGTACCATTGTTACCTTTTTTTCTAATTAACTGAGTATCTTTTTCAAGTAAATCATAAAACTTCATAATGTCAGTTGGCCTGATTTTATTAATATAAAAATGTCCAAAGTATGGTAAAAGTCTTGTTTCTAGCATTCTACAATAACGTTTATATGTAGAAGGAGCAAGTTCTTTTGAACCATAATCTCTTTTCCATATCTCAGTAAATTCAGAAAATTTAAGAGATTTACCATCAACAACTAAACCATTTTGTACTTCAGTAACAAACTTTGCTAGTTCAACTTCTGCATCTCTTTTAGTTCCATGTACTGTCTTTCTGTGTATCATTGGATTTCCATTTAAGTCAAATCCTTCAGATACTGTTAGCCTGTAACTATTTTTCCCTCTTTTTTCTATACTCCCAGCCATTACTTATTTCACCTCCTTTCAAGTATGCCTATGGGTGGGAGGAGTATGTATTTTATGGTATTATATATTATTTTTAGAAAAATTACCAGCCTTTTTTAGCTATTTTATGCCTGTTTCAAAGATTACACTAAAATTCATAAAAGGATATACATTAAACATAAAAATACTAGATGAAATGTAATATTTTAAATTAATTAAGTATAAAGACTAAAAAAATTAAGTAAAAAAATCAAAAATTTGCTTTACAAAAGAAAAAGTTAATGTTATACTTAAATAAGTTAAGTAAAGCCAAATAAAGATTAATATATTTAAAATAAAAATTAGGCAATACGAAGGAGGAATTAAGTATGGAATATTCAGTAGAAATTCTAAAGATAGTTGAAGGAGGTATGGAAATGGATAAAATAAAAGTTTTTAATTATACACAATTATTAATAAAGAAGTTAAAAGAAAATGGAGAAACAAAGTTAGCAGAAAAATTTGAAAAAATAGTTGCAAGTAAAAATGAGGCAAATTTAAAATCACTAAATATGCAAACAATATATAAAGTGCCTATTGATAGTGAATCCAGATTACCGATTGCAGACAGACTAGAACCATCCGAAATTGAAGATATGCCAGTATTCTTAAATAAAGAATGTAAGGTTGAGGTAGAAAAATTTCTAGAATATTATAACAATAGAAATCAAATAATAAGTAATGGGATAAATTTACCTAACACATTAATATTCTTTGGACCTCCAGGATGTGGAAAAAGTAAGCTAGCAGAATATATATCTAAAGAAACAGAATTACCATTAATAACTACTAGACTAGATGGATTAATATCATCATATTTAGGAAGCACAGCAAAAAATATAAGAGCAATTTTTAATTATGCACAAAGTGTACCATGTGTATTATTTTTAGATGAGTTTGATGCAATTGCAAAAGTTAGAGATGACAAAAATGAATTAGGAGAATTAAAGAGAATAGTCAATAGTTTGTTACAAAATATTGATGCTATACAAAATGGAAGTATTGTTATTGCAGCAACTAATCATGAAAAATTGCTTGATCCAGCGGTATGGAGAAGATTTATGTTTAGAATAAATCTTCAAAGACCAGAATATGAAGTTAGATTTAATATTATAAACAAATTAATAAGTAATGTAAAATTAAAGAAAGAAGAACTAGATATTATAGCACAATTATATGATAACTTCACTGGTGCTGAATTAGAGCAAGTATGCAATAAAGTAAAAATGGATTCAATAATTAAAAAGGAAGAAATTAGTGTAATCAATTTTGTTGACTATTATTTAAGATATAAACATATAGTTATAGATAACTCAAAAGAGAAGATAAAGTATCTAAATAAGATGAATAATAAATTATTTTCAGGAACAAACTTAGCCAAAATATTTAATTATTCTAAACCATACATATCACAAATTTTAAAGGAGGATAGAGAATAATGAAAGAAAAATTACCAATTATAATGGTTGCGCAACGCCCAGAAGACAGTAAACCTAATACTACTAGTGGAAGAGTAGTATTTCTTGAACCATTTACAGATAAATTAAGAAACGATATGTTTATCCAATGTATGAAAATAAAAAATGATATTGAAAAAATAGAGGAAAAAGAAATTCCGTGTATTGGAAAAGTAATAATGAAAGAAAAGGCTATTGCAAAAACACATAAGCCCAATAACTTATTTAATGAAACAACTTGTCCAATGGTAGGCGGAGGTAAACTAAATGAAATCTATGTAAAGATAACTCAAAAAGGGATTGAGAATCTTGAAAAGGAAATAAAGAATACGAAAGCACAAACTAAAACAGCAGAAATGACAAAAATTGAAAGAATAGAAATGTATACAGCAGATGATGTACTAAAAATAAATTTGAAGAAAATAGAAGAACCATTAAAAATAAAATTATTTGATTATAAAGATGAAAAACAAAATGAAAAAAATAGAGAAATATTTTTGAAAAAAATAAAAGAACTTGGAATTAGCAATGAACTATCAAAGTTAGATTCTTACAAAACAATGGAAGTATATTCATTAAAATGTAAAGATATAAATAAAATAAAACAATTATCAAAATATCAAGGGATAAGGTCTATAGATATGTTTCAAAAATATTCTATAGCAAATCCAAAAATAAAAAGGTTAGATAAGATGGATTATTCTTTTCCAAAGCCAATTGAAGGAAGACAATATCCAATAGTAGGATTAATTGATTCAGGAATTTCAGAAGACAATAAAGAAATTCTGCCATGGATATATAAAAAAGAAGAACTAATTCCTAAAGAATATCAAAATAATTCTCATGCAACATTTATTGCTGGAATAATGTTATTTGGAGAAAAATTAAATTTTGATGTACCCGAAATTAGAGAACCAAATTTTAAAATTCTAGATGTAGTAGCAATTCCAAATACAGATGAAGAATATGGACCTACAGATGCAATGACTGAAGATTTATTTCTTGAGGGACTGGAAAGTATAATGAAAAAATATGCTGATAAGGTAAAAGTTTGGAACTTATCTTTGGGAACAGATATGGAAGTAGGAGATGTTATTTCTGATTTTGCAATAGAACTAGATAGAATTCAAGATGAATATCAAGTGCAAATTTTTATTGCAGCAGGAAATTTTGAAGATGCAATAAGAGAATGGCCAACTGATATTCAATATAATGACAGAATTACTACACCAGCAGATTCGATTAGAGGTATTACAGTAGGAGCAATTGCTTTGGATAAAGGTGTAGTTGATATTAATGAGCCATCCCCTTTTTCACGAAAAGGACCAGGAGCAAATTATATAAATAAACCAGACATTGTAGATTATGGTGGAAATGTCAATGAAGATGGAAGTATAGGTGGATGCGGAATTGTATCATTTGACACAAAAGGAAATTATATTGAAGGAGTAGGTACAAGTTATTCAACACCATTTGCTACAATAAAATATCAAAATATAATAAATACAATAAATAATGAAAATAGTTTAGAGTTATCAAAGGCTTTATTAATACATTCGTGTATAAATCCAATTACCAAAGGACAAGAAATTGGAAATGAAGAAATAAAGTATTTTGGATTTGGAATTCCTGAAAAAAACTTAGATGAAGTATTAAAATGTGATAATAGCAAAGTAACAATTATTATCCAAGGCAAGATAAGGACACGGTGAACACATAGAAATTGAAGATATACCATATCCAGAGTCGTTACATAAAAAACGGAAAATGGTATGGAAAAATATCTGCTACTTTAACATATAATCCACAATTAGATCCTTCTGAAGGGCAAGAATATTGCAGATCAAATATTGATTTTAGCATGGGTTTACATAGGCTTAATAGGAAAACAGGAGAATTGGAATACAAAGGGCAAGTTCCATTAGAAAAGAGGTGGGATGAAAAATTTGAATCCTCAAGAGTAGAAAATGGTTCAAAATGGGCACCGATAAAAAGACATTATAGAGCAATAAAAGGTGGTATTTCAGGGCAAGATTGGAAAATAAGATTAGATTGCACGAATAGAAATAATATGAAAAATGTGGAACAGACATATACATTAATTGTAACTATTGATAGTGAAAATGAAGAAAGTGATATTTATACAGAAATGGTAAATGGTTTAAAAAGTAGAGGATTTGCTATAAATAATTTACAATTAAGAAATGATGTACAATTAAGAAACTAACTTACAAGTTATGTATTAAGAAAATAGGGATATTTTTAAATATTCCTATTTTCTTTCATCCATTCAAGTAATTCTTCCGCAGAAATTTCATTATTATTAAATTCCTTAATCTTGGCCTTAGCAAGTTGCTTCCAGTTCTCGAAAGCCAATTTAACTTGTTCGTTATCAGATCTCTTAGTTTGCATTAATCTTCTTTGATAGTTATTTCTGTAGAATTTGATTTCTTCTACAGATTTTCGTTTTTTAGTATAAGAATTAGTAGCACCAACCATTTTACAAGTTCGTTCATTTCCATAATAGGCAATATCACAATATTTTTCAGTATTTTTAGTAGGAATAAAGTATTTTCCACAATTTTTACAAGTTTTAATTTTTATATCTTTATTTGATGCAATCTCTAATAACGAAACGTATAGAATATTAGATAAATAAGATGTATGAAAAACTGGGCTATCATTTACATCGATTATTCCATTTTCTAAATGTTCTCTAACTATTTTTGGTGTTATAGATTCAACGGCTATATTTAATGTATCATGTGCAAATTGTTGAAAATAAAATACATCAATATTTGTTGAATATCTAAAAAGATTATTCTTTATTACATATGTTAAATATTTTTCAAATGAAGAATAATTTTTATCCTCTAAATTGCCATTTAGATTATACATATAATCAATGCATCTTTTCATTAAATATTGTAATTCTTTTAATTTACGTTTAATATTTATAAAAATTGGTTCATAAGTGTTAAAAAAGTCCTCTTCTGATTTAAATAATTGTGCTTTAGGAATGTTTTTATAAAATTCCTCTAATATTGAAAATCCATAAAAACAAAAGAAAGTATCATAAGCAGTTTTAAAAGATGAAAAATTGCTATTTAGAAATCTAATTAATAATGTACCATAGCTTTCTTCAAAAGGGGCATTAAAATTAGCCGAAGTAAAGTAGATTTTGTTAGTAGCTTCATTTGGTTTAAGAATAGTGTTAGAAAATTTATTATTAGGATTATGATTAAAAGCAGTTTTATACAAAATTATAGAAGTTGTATAAAACTCTTTTCTTTTTTCTCTATTAAACCATATATTAAAACTATTTTTAACTGGAATGTTATTTTCTCTTAACACTAAAATTTCCTCCTATAAATACAAATTGCAATAAAATAACTAAAATAAAATTGCTAACAAATTAACTAAATTATACAAAAAACTAACGCGAAATGCAATAAGTTTAATAAAAAATAATCCTTGAAACTATTGAAAACACTAACAAAATAAAATTAACAAAAAAATATAAAAAAATTTTTGAAAAGGGGCTTATTTTGAAGGTAGTTTGTGGGCTATTAAATAGAAGGGAAGGAAAGATAAAAATCTCTTCTAGAAAAATATAAGGAGGTGATACTATGAAATTACAAAAAGTTCAAAGAACTACACTAACAATGAAAGAAGTAGCAGAGTATTTAGGAATATCTTATTGGTTAGTCAATCAATTAGTAAGAAGAAAGCAAATACCATGCTCAAAAGTTGGTGGAAAATATTTATTTAGAGTACAAGCACTAGATGAATATTTAGAAAAAATGGAACAACAATCTATTAGCTAGATTGTAAGGAAAGTGAGGAAAGGAGGATATGTATAATTTACAATGGTTAAAAATTGAAATTAAAATATTTTCAAACAGAAAAATTCAAATATTACTAAAGGAACAAGATGGAGATACATATTTTAGAGTATGGATTCAATTATTGACTATTGCCATAGAATGTAATTGCAATGGTAAACTAGTAATAGGAGAAAATAAACCAATGACAATAGAAAATTTTTCAAAGATTATGGGAAAGTCTAAGAAAAAGATTGAGAAAATTATTAAAAAATTTCAAGAATTAAATATGATAATTGTAGAAGAAGGAGCATACAAAATTAAGAATTGGGATGAATACCAAAGTATTGAATCATCCGAAAAATATAAAGAACAAAATAGAATAAGACAACAAAAATATCGTGAAAAGTTGAAAAGTGAAAAAGAAAAAAGTAACGTTACAATAACGGAAAATAACGCACAAGAAGATAATACATTAGAAGAAATTATAGAAAATAACAGAAAGGAGAATGAGAATATAAATGGATTTAGAGAATACAAAATGTAATAATTATCAAAAGAATTTCCACAATAAATGCAAATTTTGTGGAAAAGATTTAAAACCAATAGGATTAGATTATTTATATACTAATATATCTCCAGATTTCATTGAATATGAAAGATGTACTTGTAATGAATCGAATAAATATTGGAACAGAATTGATTTAAAAGTCCAAGAACAGAAAAAGAAAGAACATTATAGAGAAATTATCAATCAGTTTTATTCGCAAAATTACATTAGTAAAAGACTAAAGGATTATAATTTTAAGAATTTTAAAGTAACAGATTCTAATAAAAATGAAGTTGAAATTGCAAAAGATTATACTAAAAAATGTATCGAAAACAAGCAAGAAAATGGACTTATTATTACTGGAAATACAGATGTAGGAAAAACGCATTTAGCAGCATCAATTTCAAATGAGTTAATTAAAAAGGATAAACTAGTGTTGATGGGTAGGTTATCATCATTATTAGATATGATAAAAGAAACTTTTAAAGATAATTCAAAGTCAGAAAATGAATTAATAGAATTATTTTCAAATACAGATATGGTTGTAATAGATGATTTAGGAACAGAAAAAATAAGCCAGTGGGCTCTAGATAAATTATATACAATTATAGAAAATAGAAATGAAAATAAACTACCAATTATAATAACAACTAGATTTAATAAGGAAAGTTTATTACATAGATTTTATCAAAGTAATGATAAAGAATTATCCAATGCTATTATTCAAAAGTTGTATAGAATGTGTTATGGAATTGAACTAAAAGGAAATGATAAAAATCAAAAAGAAAAAGCTAGCATAAGCGACTAAACTAAATGCTAACTTAATTCAAAAACTAAATTTATTATAGTATATTTAAAGACAAAAGTAAAGAAAAAAGTTCAAATTTCTAAACTCAAAATTTGAACTTTTTTCAAAATATTTTGATAAAAATTAATAAGTTTTTTATCAAAAAAGTCCCTCGGAGAGCAAAAAAGGTATTAGGGAATTTTGCCCTAAACAGCGAAAACGGTGTCAAGGCACCACGCTGGCGAATATTGGGCATAAAAAAATGCCACCTATATTCGAGCAAAATAAATTTTGCTAATTATTAATGCTTCGTAAACTAGCATTAATAAATTTTTATAGCAAGGAAGTGATGAAAATGTGGAGAGATTCAGAACAAATTTTAGATAGTATTTTTTTATCATATGATAAAATTTTAAAAAGATTACAACTGTTAGGAATAACAACAAAACATGGTAAAGAAGTAAAGCGTGTGGATTTAAGAAAAGCTGTAGATGTTATGTTGAAAAAACATCCAACTTGTAGATGGAGAAGTGAAAAAGTAAGAAGTAGAAAATATTTTATTTTAGTAGAAGGGTATGACTGGATAAAATTTGTGTATTTTGAAAAAGAAAAATCTTTAATAGATGCTGATGTAAAATTTTTTGAAACCAGAATTAAATTGTATGAAGATTTTTTAAAAGTAGAGCATAATGAAAATTGGTGGAATGAAGATATGGATATAAAACAATTAGAAAAATATTTTAATAGAGCAGAATCTAGTATAAGAAAAGCAATTAAAAAAATGTGTAATAATGGATTTAGTAATTATAAATATTTAGATAATAATAAAGTTGTTATTTCAGGTAGAGGAGTTGAATGGATTTGTAAAAATGTTTTTAAGCAAAAATATTTAGAGTTATTGGAGAAATACAAAATGGAATTAACAGAAAAGTATATAGAGGCAGGCTATATATATGATCATTTTTTTCATAGGAATTAATTGTAAATATTTAGAAGTACCTGTTGAGAAATTTGTCGTTTTGTGATATAAAATATAATAGAATTATTATAAATATTTGAGGTGCAAAAATGAAAGAAGAAGAATTAATAAAACTAGAAAAAAAATTATGGGAATCAGCAGATAAAATGAGAGGAGCTGTTCCTGTTTCGGATTATAAATTTATAATATTAGGATTAATATTTTTAAAATATATTTCTGATGCATTTGAAGAAAAATATCAAATCTTAGTAAAAGATGGTTATGGACTTGAAGAAGATAGAGACAGTTATGAGGCAGATAATGTATTTTATGTTCCAGCTAGAGCTAGATGGGAATATTTAAATGCTCATTCTAAGGATCCTCACATAGGACAAATTATTGATGATGCTTTGGAAGAAATAGAAAGAGAAAATCCATCTTTAAAAGGTGTTTTAGTTAAAGAATTTAATAGCCCAAATTATAGAAATGTAAATTTAGGGGAAATTATAGATTTATTTACTAATATAAAAATTGGAAGTAAAGAAGCACAAGATAAAGATATTTTAGGAAGAATATATGAATATTTCTTAGGACAATTTGCATCTAACGAGTTACAAAAAGGTGGAGAGTTTTATACACCAGCTTGCTTAGTTAGAACAATGGTTGAGATTCTTGAACCATATCAAGGCAGAATTTATGACCCTGCATGTGGCTCTGGGGGAATGTTTGTACAAAGTATAAAATTCATTCATAGACACAATGGCAATGCAAGAAATTTAACTATATATGGACAAGAAAAAAATCCAACAACATGGAAATTAGCAAAGATGAATTTAGCTATTAGAGGAATAAATAATGACGGATTAGGAAAGTTCGCAGACGATACATTTCATAATGATTTACACAAAGATTTAAAAGCGGATTTTGTTTTAGCAAATCCTCCATTCAACATTTCTGACTGGGGACAAGAAAAATTATTAGATGATCCTAGATGGAAATATGGAATACCACCAAAAGGAAATGCTAACTTTGCTTGGGTTGAACATATGGTATCAAAATTATCTATGAATGGTAAAGCCGCAATAATACTTGCAAATGGGTCTTTATCAGCAGGTGGGCAAGAAGAGGTAATCAGAAAAAATTTAATAGAGGCAGATTTAGTAGATTGTATATTATCAATGCCATCAAATTTATTTTACACAGTTACAATACCTTGCAGCATATGGATTTTAAATAGAAATAAAAAACAAAAAGGAAAAACATTGTTTATAGATGCAAGAAATTTTGGAACAATGGTAACAAGAAAATTAAGAGAATTAAGTGAAAATGATATAGCAAAAATTGCAGAAACATATCATAATTTTCAAAACAATGAAAATTATGAAGATGTAGCAGGATACTGCAAAGCGTCTACAATAAAAGAAATAGAAGAAAACAATTATGTTCTTACACCAGGTAGGTACGTTGGAACAGAAGAACAAGAGGATGATGGAATTCCTTTTGAAGAAAAAATGAAAACAATAACAACTGAATTAAAAGTACAATTTGAAGAGTCTCACAAGTTGGAAGAAGAAATTAAGAAGAACTTGGAGGCTATTGGATATGGAATTGACTGAAGTTTTTTTTGACACAAATTTTTTGAGAAGAAAAAATATAGATGATTTTTCAGTATTTCATTTTGGAAGTCAATTTGAGGATTTTATAGATTTTCTAGGTACAAATGATGTAGTTGATTATTATAGAATAAATATATCCGAAATAACTATTGAAGAATTAAAGAAGCAAATTAATGATAAATACAAAGAAGAATTATTAAAATTAAATGATTCATACAATAAATTTAAAAGTGTACATGATATTAAATATAATGTAGATGAAAATTTAAAATATGATGAATTACTAGAAAAATTAATGAGAGAATATTTTGAATTTTACAATATTAATATAGTTGAAATAAAAAATCTTTCATTACAGAATCTTCTAAAAAGGGCTATTAATAAAAACAAACCATTTATTGGTGAAAATGGTAATTCAGATAAAGGCTTTAAAGATGCAGTATTATGGGAGAGCATAATTAAATATGCAAAGAAAACAGAAAATAAAAGATTTATATTATTTACTAAAAATGTTCAAGATTTTCCAAAAGATCTTGAAGAGGAGTTTGAAAAATTAACGAATAAAAAAATAGAAATAGTAAATGAAATATCTATAGTGCAAGAAAGGATATTATTAGAACAATCTAGAAATATAAAGGATATTTTAACATTAAACTGGCTTAAAGAAAATGCACAAATATTAATTGATGAAATAAATGATTATTTGAGCAAGAAGGATACTTGGAAAGGTTATCAAATGCTAAATATTAGTAAAATAGAAGATTTAGTAAACAAAGGCAATAATTTTTATTCATTTATGGTTTTTAGTAATGAGGATGAAGAAGAATGGCAATGGTATGTAGAGGTCAACTATAAAGATAACGAACTACAGATAGACAGAATTATGCCATGTATATAAATGTATTATTTTATAGAAAGTATATTGGGTAATAAAAACGATGAAATTAGAAAGTGCAATAAAATTTAAAAATGGAAAAAAAAGAAATTCGCAAACAGGAAATATTCCTGTATATGGTGGTAATGGTATTTTAGGATATACCAGTGATTATAATGCAGAAAAAGATAATATTATTATTGGTAGAGTTGGAGCTTATTGTGGATGCGTCTATAAAAACGATAATCAATGTTGGGTTTCAGATAATGCAATAGTTGGAAATGTAAAAGATGGATATGATTACAATTTTATGTATTATTTATTAAAAAATAAAAATCTTAATTCATTACACATAGGATCAAGCCATCCACTTATGACACAAGATATACTTAACAATATTGATGTAATTATACCAAATTACACATATCAAAGGAAAGCAGCGAAGATATTGACTACAATAGATAAAAAAGTGGAATTGAATAATCAAATAAATGATAATTTGCATAATTTAGCAGAGCGATTATTTATTGAAATATATAAAAATGGTAGAGAAAGAACATTAGGAGAATTACTGGAAAATATATCAACAGGATCAAGACCAAAAGGTGGAGCACAAAGCTCTGGAATACCAAGTGTTGGAGCAGAAAAAATAGAAAAATTTGGGGTGTATGATTATTCATCAGAAAAATATATAGCAGAAGATTTTTATGAAAAATTAAAAAATGGAAAAATGAAATCAGGAGATGTATTACTATATAAGGATGGAGCATATACAGGAAAAGTTTCAATGTGTTTAAATGGATTTCCACATAAAAAATCAGCAGTTAATGAACATGTATTTATTTTAAATACAAAAGATAATTGGGCTCAAAATTATTTATATTTTACACTATACAATAAAGAAAATAGAGAAATGTTAGGAAGGATTGCTGGATCAAAAGCTGCTCAACCAGGGCTAAATCAAATTGAATTAAAAAGTTTAAAGATTAATATTTGCGATAAAGAAACTATTAAAAGTTTTGAAATTAATGTTAAGCCGATTATGGAGAGGATTGCAAATAATTCATTAGAAAATAAAAAGCTAGCAGAACTTCGAGACACATTATTACCAAAATTAATGAATGAAGAAATAGATTTAGAAAAGATAAAGATTTAATTAGTAAAATGAATTAGAAGCTTAATTATAGAAAAGAGGAAAAAATGGATTTGTTAAATAAGGATGCATTGTATGATGTACTAAAGGAGCCAAATTTAGAAAATTTTAGGTATTTATTACAAAATCATATGGGAGAAGAAGACCAATTAGATTTTAAAAAAGAATGGGAAGATAATGAAAAAATTTCGAAACATTTATTAGCAATGGCTAATTCTGGTGGTGGATGCATAGTATTTGGAGTGCATCAACTAGATGATGGCTCCTTTCAAATAGATGGTATTGAAAATCTAAAAGATGCAGCAGAATTAAAAAAAGGAATAAAAAAATATATACCAGATGCACTGAAATATCATTTAAAAGATTTCAAATATGAAACTTCAGAATATGAGAAATTAAAAAATAAGAAATTTCAAATATTAATTGTCGAAGATGAACCAAAAAATTTACCATATATTTGTTGTAAAGATGGATCGCTAATTAAAGATGGAGATATATATGTAAGGAGTGGCACAGAAAGTAAAAAAGCTAGTAATTATCAAGTAGAAAAAATAATAGAAAAAAAGTTGATTGCATGCAAAGTTCCAAAAAGTAAAGATATGACATTAAAACAACATTTAGAACAGCTAAATATATTATATAATGAGTTAACATATACGGTAATTGAAACTGATGCTCTTGCTGGATTATCCAGAGCACTAACTACATTGGCAGAAAAATTTGCAGGAAAAACTATTATAAAAAAGAAAGAAAACTATCCTAAAGAAAGTTATGATGATTTTATATTAAAAATGTTAAATAAAAAGAAAAAAAGAATTGAAGAAGAATTAGATTTGTAGGAGAATTATGGATAAGTTAACAAATGAATTTAAGGATTCACTAATTTGTAATACAGAGGATGTATTTAAAGATTGTTTAGAATTAGGAATTGATAATTTTATAGAAGATGGAATACTAAAGGATATTCCAATTGTCAATTCTATTGTAAGTGGGTTAAAAATAGCAAAGAATATTTATGATAGAAATCTGTTAAAACAAACATTGACTTTTATTAAGGAATTAAATAATGGGACAATTAACAAAGATAAACTAATTGTATACAGAAGTACAATAGAAAATAATGCTAAAAAGTGTGAAGAGGAATTGGGGAGAGTTTTATTGTACTTAAATATGTTTATTGATGAAGAGAAAAGTATTATGCTGGCTAAATTATTTAAAGCATATATAGGACAAATAATTACTTGGAATGAATTTTGTGAGTATTCTGAAATAATAAATAGAATCTTTTTAGAAGATTTATTAATATTAAAGTACATTAAAGAAGGTGCAAAATATAAAGGAAAAGATGGAGATAATTTTAGAGTAGAAAGATTATATTCATTGGGAATTTTAGGTAATATAATGTTTGCAGATTATGAAAAATTAAAAGAAAATATTATCGAAGGTAGGGTTTTGAATACTATAGGAAAAAAGATATGTAATATAATTTTTTAGGGGGCAAATTATGTTTGATGAAGAAACACTAGAAAGTGTAACAATGGAAATATTACAAGATTTAAGATATGAATGTATAAATGGATATGAAATGAAACGAATAGACTTCTCTAAAGTATTGTTAGAAGAAGATCTTTTGGATGCAATTGAAAGAATGAATAAAGGAATTGAATTTGAACAGATACAAGAAGTTATAAAAACAATTAGAAATTTAGACAACAACAACACTATATTAAACAATAAACAATTTACTAAATATTTACTAGAGGGAATTTCTGTACCGATTCAAGAAGATGGAGAAACCAAATATAAAACTATTAAAATAATAGATTTTGAAAATATCCAAAATAATATATTTAAAGCAATTAACCAATATACAATCATTGAGCATAGTGAAAAAAGACCAGACATAATTATATTTATAAATGGTATGCCTCTAGTTGTTGTTGAATTAAAATCAACAGTAAGAGAAGATGTTAAGTTAATTGATGGATATAATCAATTAAAAGGATATCAAGAAGTACATATACCATCACTATTTTATTATAACCAATTTATGATTGTAAGTGATGGGGTACAAGCAAAAGCAGGAACTATTACAAGCCCATGGAGTAGATTTTCAGAATGGAAAAAAGTAGAAGATACAGATGAAGTATTAGAGAATATGCCAACTCATAAAACTTTATTTAATGGAATGCTTAGAAAAGATAGATTATTAGATATTATAAGTAATTTTATATTGTGGAGTGAAGATAGTAAAATCTTATCAGCATATCATCAGTATTTTGGAGTTAAAAAAGCTATAACCAGTACAGAAAATGCAATAGATAACAAAACTGGAAAAGCTGGATTGCTTTGGCATACACAAGGAAGTGGAAAGAGCTTTTCAATGGTATTTTATGCGGGTAATATGATAAAAGTATTAAATAATCCAAGTATAGTGGTTGTAACAGATAGAAATGATTTAGATAATCAGTTATTTACAACATTCGCAAAATGCTCTGAATATTTAAAACAAGAACCAGTACAAATTGAAAATAGACAAGATTTAAACGAAAAATTAGAAGGAAGAAAATCTGGTGGAATATTCTTTACTACATTACAAAAATTTGAAGAAGAAACAGGAGTATTTAGTCAAAGAGACGATATTTTAGTTTTAGTAGATGAAGCTCATAGAAGTCATTACGGATTAGATGCAACAATAAAATTCGATAAAGCCAAAATGGAAGCATATAAAAAATATGGAACAGCTAAGTATTTACATGATGCTTTTCCAAATGCAACATATATTGGATTTACAGGAACACCTGTTGAAACAAAAGATAGATCAACAACAAATGTATTTGGAAATATAATAGATACTTACGATATGACACAAGCAATTATGGATGGTGCAACAGTACCAATTATGTATGAATCAAGAATGGCAAGAGTGGGGCTAAATCAAAAGATATTAGATGAGATAGATGATTATTACAATATGCTTGAAACAGAAGAAGGTATTGATGATTATAAAATAGCAGAATCTAAAAAAGCAATGGCTACAATGAAACAAATAATAGAAGATCCAGATAGACTAGAAATGATAGTTAAAGATATTATAAAGCATTATGAGGAAATAGAAACAAGTGTGGCTAATAAAGCAATGGTTGTAGCATATTCAAGACAATCTGCATTTACAATGTATAACAAATTCTTAGAACTTAGACCAGAATGGAAAAACAAAGTCAATATGATAATAACATCTAATAATAAAGATGATGAAGAAATGCAAAAAGCAATAGGTTCCAAGAAAGATAAAAAGCAATTAGAAGTAGATTTTAAAGATATGGAGTCTAGCTTCAAAATTGCAATAGTTGTAGATATGTGGTTAACAGGATTTGATGTGCCCGGACTTGGAACAATGTATATGGACAAACCTATGAAAGCTCATAATTTAATGCAAGCAATTGCAAGGGTAAACAGAGTTTATAAAGACAAAACTGGTGGATTAATTGTTGATTATATAGGATTAAAAAGATGGTTGCTAGATGCATTGAAAACATATACAAAGAGAGACCAAGGCAAGATTGTAGATAATAGTGAATTAGTAAAAGTTTTAAATGATAAAGTAGAACTTATAAGAGATTTATTTAAAGGATTCTATTATGGACACTTTGCTACAACAACAGATAGTGATAAATACGAAATAATAATGGCAGGTGCAAACTGGATGTTAGAAACAGAAGAAAAGAAAAAAGCATTTATGAAATATAGTTATGATGTTAAAAGTCTGTATGCTTTATGTACAGGAGCTTTATCACAAGAACTAAAAGATGAAATATTATTTTTTATAGCTGTAAGATCATTTATATCAAAATTAAGTGGAGATAAAATAGACGTTAAGGAGATAAATGATAATGTAGCAAAGATGTTAGAAAGAGCAATACAAGATGATGAGATGCTACAAATAGGTGAAGTACATAACAGCAATCAATTAGCGCTATTAAGTAATGAGATTTTAAATAAGTTAGCAAAAATGCAGAAGAAAAACATTGCAGTTGAGGTATTAAATAGAGCATTAAAAGAGTATGTAAATCAAATAGGGAGACAAAATGTTGTTATGATGGAAAAGTTCTCAACAAAGTTTCAAAAAATTGCAGCAACATATAATGAGAGGACAAGTGTAGAAGATATACAAAAAATAATTGAAGAATTAATAAACTTAAAAAATGAAATTGAAGAAGAATTAAAAGCAGGAAATGAATTTAATTTATCATCAGAAGAAAAAGCATTCTTTGATGCGTTAGGTAATGATCCAGAAGTTAAAGAACTAATGAAAGATGAAATCCTAGTTCAAATAGCAAAAGAACTTGTAGAAACGGTTAATAGTAATATGACTATAGATTGGGATATTAGAAAAGATGCAAGAGCCAAAATGAGAATTGAAATTAAGAAGCTTTTAATTAAATATAATTATCCACCTAACAAAAGTGAAAAAGCAGTTCAAACTGTTATAAGACAAGCTGAGTTAAAATGTAAAGAGATGATAGGATAAATGAATAATGAAATAAAGGATGTTTTTGAGGATATAAACAATATATTTATAAACAAATTACAAGAAGCTCGAGAAAAGACAAATGATTCTATAGAAATTGAATTATTCAATGATTGTATTGATACTTATAAACGTGCATATAGGCTAGTAGATAATAATAGATTATTGGATGGAATAGTTCTAACAAGGAATGCATTTGAATTAATGATGATGCTAATTGGAATTAGAATAGATGCAAATGTAAGAAAAGAATATTGTAAAGAAGATAGTTATGAGTGTTATCTTGAAAGAAGAAAGATAAATAAAAAAGCAAAGGATTATTTATCACAAAGTTATTTAAGAAAAATAATATTAAAAAAATATGAGAACATAGAAGAAGATTATAACAAAATATATAATGTCTTATCTAAATTTGCTCATCCAACAATTCATAGGAATATGCTAAGATTTTTTGAAAGAGAAAAAGCAGATGTAATTTTATTATATCTTAATGTAATAATGGTTTTACCAATGTTATTTTTAGAAATACTCTATGAAGAAAATATAATAGCAGATGAAACTTTTCAAGATATAGTAATATTTAAATATATTATAGAAAAACTGACTTTGATTTATTTTTGCAATTATATGGATATAAATATATTAAAAGAAGCTAATAAATATGTATTTTTAGATATCAATAAAGATTATTATAATAAAATGAAAGATAAAATCAAAAAAGAGATTAAAAATATTGAAATAGAATCAAGAAATAATAAAGAAAAATATAAAAAAGCAATAGAGAAGGTTTTGTCTAAAGTTGAATATTATGATATTAATCAAAAATTGATTAGATTAGAAGTTAAATAGAATAATAGGAGACAGGATATAATATGGTAATAATTGATTTATGGAAAGATATTGGATTAAATTCTATTTGTATTTCAAAAAAATTAGGATTATTTCTAAAAAATCCTAAAAAAGATGACTTATACATAAATGTTAAAAGTTTAGTAGAAGATGATTATATGAATAATTTTGAAAAGGATAGAAACTTCAGAAAAAAATTAATTGGATATCTTAATGATAAATATTATAAAAATGAAATAAAAGAAGATATATCAAAATTTAATTGTAGTCAGTTAATATCTTTGATAACTAAAAAAATGCTTGTTTTAGAGATAGAGACATCTGAGGATACAATTATTGTTGATGATGAAATATTTGAACAATATGATGAAGAAAATATTGCGAAAGGGTTAAGAAGTCATCCATTAATAAATCCTATTGATGAATATGATATTGAATATAAGATATTATTTTTATTTAATTTTTTAAGAAAAAATTCAGATAAAAGAAATGACATAGATATTGTTTTTTACAATGGATATTCTGTAGATAATTTATATAATGGAGATTACATGTTTGAGGATTTAATAAGTAAATGTTATGAAAAAAGAGAAGAACATAAATATTTTGGATATCAATATTATAAAAATAGTAATGAGGAATATCAAGAAAAAATATCATCTTTCATAGAATTTGGAAGTAATATTGATAAATATATAGAAGGTGCAGATGATTATTTTAAATTAGATTTTATTATAGAAACGTTAATTTATGGAGAAAATTATATGTATTCATTATTGAATTATATTCAGCTGATAGAAATGTTAATTGTAAATCCTCAACGCAGCACAAGAGAACAATTTAAACAAAAATTGAAGTATTTTATAGAAATAGACGAACTAGAAGACATAGACCAGATTGAAAGTTTTTCTACAAAACTTTATGATATAAGATCTAGATTAATACATGGAAATTATAA
>OGGC01001013.1_pt1 | contig 20957 bp, 18 predicted proteins | sample 1571181 | NCBI WGS metagenome assembly OGGC01 (sample SAMEA2581930, study PRJEB24529) | metagenome | biome: Human gut stool | place: China | collected 2011 | reverse complement strand
TAGCCCTTTGAGATTTTCTCCTTTTAGTCGAAAACTCAAATCGGGCGAGAACAAAGGGCAACTACGTTGCTTTGTTCTGTATAAAAATAAGAAAAATTTATTTCAAAATTCAATTGCAAATAAACACAAAATGTGATAGCATAGAGCAAGACGAAAAGAGAGAAAAAGAAGGTGAAAAAAGTGCCAGAAACAGAGCAAAAACATAAAAGCAGAAAAATAGGAGATTTATTTAGTGATTATAAAACAAATAGTAATATAGAAGATGCAGAAATAGCAAGAATGAATTTACTAAAAAAGATAAACACATTAGAAATAGAAATGCAAGCAAAAGAATATATAGAAATAAAAGAAATATGGTACTTTGAAAAATTCTTAAGACAAAGATTTCAATTTGAGCAAGTGCATATAAAAATAAAATATGCAGAGGGAGTAAGAAAAAAGCCAATAGCAGATGAGTGGGAAAATATAGTATGTTTAATGGCACATAAATATCCTTTAATGAAACCATTATTATTATTAAAAAGTCAAATTGAAGTAACAGAAAATCAAATAAATGTATATATGAAAATACAAGGTGCAGATTTTCTAAAAGCAAGAAAATTAGATAGAGAACTAGAAAGTGTAATAGAAAACATATTTGGAAAGAAATATATAGTAAACATAGAAGAAAGAATAAATGCAGAAGAAGTATTAAAACAAAAAGAAAAAGCAAAACAAGTACAACAAAAAGCAATAGAAAATGTAATGAGAGAAGCGATGGAAGCACAAAGAATGGCAGCAGAAAAACAAGCACAAAATAGTGGAGAAAATATGCAAAATAATCATCAACAACAGAGTTATCAAAATCCATCAGCACAAAATTATGAACAATATCCAGCAAGTGAAATGCCACCAATACCAGAAGGTGTATATAATGATGTAGATTATGCAATGCCAACAGATGCAGATATGGGATATATACCAGAAATGCCAGAAAATGAAGAACCTTCAAATATAATCTTTGGTAAGCCATCAAGAGCAAAAGAAACACTATTCAAAATAAAAGATATAACATCAAATGATAGTAGAGTAACAATTGAAGGAAGAATAGTAAGTTGTGAATGTAAAGAAACAAAAACAGGAAAAGGAATGTTAATCTTTGAAATATATGATGGAACAGGAATAATGAACTGTAAAGCATTTGCAAAAGATATAACAGAAGGAAATGAAGTATCAGAAAAAATCCAATCTGCAAAAGCAATAAAAGTAACAGGAAAATCAGGAATGGATGCTTATGCAGGTGATTTAACAGTAATGGCAAATATTATAATAGAAATTTCAGATGAAGGAATGCCACAATTACCAGAAGAAGACACAAGTTCACCATTAATATTAGGAAATTCAATGAATATATCAGATCCATTAGTAAAAATAACAGACTTAAATGCAGAATCTGGAAATGTATGTATAGATGGTGAAATACTTGGAATGGAAGATAAAGAAACCAAAACAGGAAAAGTAATATTAAGTATAAATATATATGATGGAACAAGTACAATGACATGCAAAGCATTTTTACCAGGAAAAAATGCAAAAAATATTGTAAAAAGATTAGGAAAAACAAAAGCAGTAAAATTAGCAGGAAGAGCACAGATGGATGCTTTTTCAAACGAATTAACAATAATGGCAAATACAATAGTTGAATCAACTCCATTACCAAAAACAACAAGAGAAGATAAAGCAGAAGTAAAAAGAGTAGAATTACATATGCACACCAAAATGAGTGCAATGGATGCAATGACATCAGCAACAGACTTAATAAAAAGAGCAATGAGTTGGGGAATGAAATCAATAGCAATAACAGACCATGGAGTAGTACAAGCATTTCCAGAAGCATATCATTTATTGGGAAGAGATAACCCAGAAATGAAAGTAATATATGGTGTAGAAGCATATTTAGTACCAGATAAAGAAAAATCAGTAAAAAATCCAAGAGGACAAGTACTAGATGATGCAACATATTGTGTATTAGACTTAGAAACAACAGGAATTTCAATAACAACAGAAAAAATTACTGAAGTTGGAATAATGAAAGTAAAAAATGGTGAAGTAATAGATGAATTTGAAATATTTGTAAATCCAGAAAAGCCAATACCACAAAGAGTTGTAGAAGTTACAAACATAACTGATGAAATGGTAAAAGATGCAGAAACAATAGATAAAGTATTTCCAAAAATCTTAGAATTTGTAGGAGATTCAATAATAGTTGCACATAATGCAAGTTTTGATGTTGGATTTTTAAAACACAATGCAAAATTACTAGGTTATGAATTCAATAATACATATATAGACACATTACCACTTGCAAAAGATTTATTCCCAGATTTGAAAAAATATAAATTAGGAAAAATTGCAGATAGTTTAGGAATTGAAGTAGATGTAGCACATAGAGCTTTAGCAGATGTTGATACAACTGTAAAAGTATTTAATGTAATGTTGAAAAAACTAAAAGACAAAGGAATAAATACAGTTGATGAAATAGATTCAGCAACAAAAGACCCAGAAGCTCAAAAAGAAGAATTTAAAAAGCAAAGATCATATCATGCAATAATATTAGCTAAAAATTATGTAGGATTAAGAAACCTATATAAATTAGTATCAATTTCGCATTTGAACTATTTTTATAAAAATCCAAGAATATTAAAAAGTATATATAAAAAATATTCAGAAGGATTAATATTAGGAAGTGCCTGTGAAGCGGGAGAATTATATCAAGCAATAGAATTAGGAAAATCTGATGAAGAAATAGAAAATATTGCAAGAGATTATGACTATTTAGAAATTCAACCAATAGGAAATAATGAATTCTTGGTAAGAAATGGTGTTGTACCAGATAGAGAATATTTAAAAGATATAAATCGTAAGATTGTAGAATTAGGAGAAAAACTAGGAAAACTAGTAGTAGCAACATGTGATGTCCATTTTATGGATCCACAAGATGAGATTTATAGAAGAATATTAGAAGCTGGTCAAGGATATAAAGATGCAGATGAGCAAGCACCTTTATACTTAAGAACAACAGAAGAAATGCTTAAAGAATTTGAATATTTAGGTGAAGAAAAAGCTTATGAGGTTGTAGTAACAAATACAAATAAAGTATCAGATATGTGTGATAGAATCACCAGAAAAATGTCCACCACATATCCCAGGATGTGAGGAAGATATCAAAAATATTGCATATAAAAAAGCACATGAATTATATGGTGATCCATTGCCAGAAATAGTTCAAACAAGACTAGATAAAGAATTAAATTCTATTATAAGCAATGGATATTCAGTAATGTATATTATTGCACAAAGATTAGTATGGAAATCAAATGAAGATGGATATATAGTAGGTTCAAGAGGATCAGTAGGATCATCACTTGTAGCATTTATGACAGGTATAACAGAAGTAAATTCATTACAGCCACATTATAGATGTCCAAAATGTAAATATTCAGAATTTGATGATTATGGAGTTGGAAATGGATTTGATTTACCAGATAAAGATTGTCCAAAATGTGGCACAAAAATGGCCAAAGATGGAATGGATATACCATTTGAAACATTCCTTGGATTTAATGGGGACAAAGAACCTGATATAGACTTAAACTTCTCTGGAGAATATCAAGCAAAAGCACATAAATATACAGAAGTAATATTTGGAAAAGGAACAACATTTAAAGCAGGAACAGTTGGTACAGTAGCAGAACAAACAGCATTTGGATATGTAAAAAAATATTATGAAGAAAGAAATATACCAATAAATAAAGCAGAAATAGCAAGAATATCAGTAGGATGTCAAGGAATAAAAAGAACAACAGGACAACATCCAGGAGGAATTATAGTAGTTCCAAAAGGAAGAGAAATATATGAATTTACACCAGTACAACATCCAGCAGATGACCCAAATTCAGATATAATAACAACACATTTTGATTATCACTCAATAGATGGAAACTTGTTAAAACTTGATATACTAGGACACGATGATCCGACGGTAATACGTATGCTTCAAGATATAACAGGAGTAGCACCAACAGATGTACCATTAGATGATAAAGAAACAATGTCAATCTTTTCATCAACAAAAGCATTAGGTGTAACACCAGAACAAATACATTCAGAAGTAGGAACTTATGGAATACCTGAATATGGTACAAAATTTGCTAGAGGAATGCTTTTAGATACACACCCAACAACATTTGACGAATTAATAAGAATATCTGGACTATCACATGGTACAGATGTATGGTTAGGAAATGCACAATCATTAATAGAACAAGGAATTGTAACATTACAACAAGCAATATGTTGTCGTGATGATATAATGATATATTTAATGAAAAAAGGGCTTCCACCAGATAAATCATTCAAAATAATGGAAGCTGTTCGTAAAGGTAAAGTTGCAAAAGGAAAAGAACCAAAATGGAAAGATGAATATATACCTTTAATGTTAGAACATGATGTTCCAGAATGGTATATAAAATCTTGTGAAAAAATAAAATACATGTTCCCTAAAGCACATGCTGCAGCTTATGTAACAAACGCATTTAGAATTGCATGGTTTAAAGTTCATATTCCATTAGCATATTATGCAGCATTTTTTACAATAAGAGCAAAAGCATTTGATGCAGAAGTTATGATTAATGGAAAAGAAAAAGTAAAAAATAAAATGAAAGAAATTGAAATGATGGGAAATAATGCTACTCCAAAGGACAAAGATATGTATGATGATTTGGAATTAGTATTAGAAATGTATGAAAGAGGACTTAGATTTTTACCAATTGATTTGTATAAATCACATGCTACAAAATTTCAAGTCGAAGGAGATTCATTAAGACCACCATTAAATAGTATAGCAGGATTAGGAAATGTTGCAGCAGAAGGAATTATGAAGGCTAGACAAGAAGAAAAATTTATGTCTATAGATGATTTAAAAATTCGTTCAAAAGTTGGTGATTCTGTTACAGAATTGTTGAGACAATTTGGTTGCCTTGAAGGAATGAGTCAAAGTAATCAATTGAGTTTGTTTGGATAAAAATAATAATTCATAAAAAATAAAATCCCATAATCCCTTGACATCTAGGCAATTTGAAGCTATAATGAAAGCATCAAAGAAGTGGAGGACACAATATTAATGGAAAAAAATATGTTTTCAATTAATGAAAATCAATACAAAGAAATGACAGACGAAAAATTAATAGAGAATATAAAGCAAGATGACAATATGGCTTTAAACTGCTTATTAGAAAGATATAATGATGTAGTAAATATGAAAGCAAATAAATTTTTCATGGTAGGAGCAGAAAGAGAAGACATGGTACAAGAAGGAATGATTGGATTATATAAAGCAGTAAAATCATTTGACACAGAAAAACAAAACTCATTTAAAACATTTGCCAATATGTGTATAGAAAGACAATTAATAACAGCAGTCAAAAATTCAAACAGACAAAAACATATACCATTAAACTCATCAATATCTTTAAATTCAGCAGCATATGAAGATAATGATGATATGGACAAGCTTGAAATAGTAGATTTAAAAGCAGAAGATGATCCATCAGATATAATAGCAAATCAAGAATATTCAAAAACAATAGAAAGAAAGATAAAAGAAAATTTAAGTGAATATGAATTATCAGTTTTATATGAATATGAAAAAGGACATTCATATGCAGATATAGCAGAAAAGTTAAAAACTAAAGTAAAATCTGTAGACACAGCAATACAAAGAATAAAGAAAAAAGCAAATAAAATAAAAGAAAGTATAGATTCGTAACTTAATAAAATATTAAGAAAAAAGTCGAAAAACAAAGAAAAAAGTAGCAAGAAGTACTTGCTATTTTTTTGTTTTTCTTATAAAATATTATCCAAGTGTGTAATAAAAAACGGAGGAAAAATAATATATGAATTTAAGCGAAGAAGAGCTTCCAAAAGCATTGCAAAAACATGCTGAAGAAGAAAATGTAAAAAATAATTCTACTGATAATAAAAAGAAAAAATCAAAAAAAATATGGTTAAGAATATTAATAACAATAATAATATTAGGAATACTAGGAATATCAACATTGGCATTTTTATTATATGGACCATATTCAGGATTTAGAGAATGGCTAATAACAAGTGCAATGACAACAATGAGACACCAATATTTAGCAACATGGTTTTATAGTGATGAAACAATACAAGAAGTACTAAATAATAATAAAGTACATGAAACAGACGAAAGTACAGATACATCAATGATAGTTGTAGTTGATGATAAAAAAGAAGAAATACAATATGCTAATGAATATGAAAGACAGATATTAGAAAAAGATCCAGAACATGAAGATTATAAGATAATAAAAATAGAAGGAAAAGGTTATGATGGATATATGGCTGTAATATATGATCCATCAAGAATAAAAACAGTATATACAAGCAAATTAGGTACAACAGGAGAATATTTAACAAAAATGGCACAAGACAATGATGCATTAATTGCAATAAATGGAGGAGGATTTGAAGATCCAAATTATGTAGGAAATGGAGCAACACCTCTTGGGATAACATTTTCAAATGGAAAATTAATAACATCAAAAACGTATAAAGGACAGGGTGGATTGATTGGATTTACACAAGATGATAAATTAGTACTTGGAAAGATGACAGTAGATCAAGCAAAGAAACAAAAAATTCGTGATGGAGTAACATTTGGACCATTTTTAATAATAAATGGAAAAGCATCATCAGTATCTGGAAATGGTGGATGGGGGACAGCCCCAAGAACAGCAATAGGTCAAAGACAAGATGGAATTGTATTGTTTTTAGTTGTAGATGGAAGAACAGTAACAAGACCTGGTGCAACAATGAAAGATTTAATAGAAATTTTTGAAAGATATGGAGCTTATAATGCGTCAAACCTAGATGGAGGAACATCTAGTGCAATGGTGGTAAATAATAAAATAATAAATGATCCAGTTGATCAATCAGGATCACATAGAACAAGATATATTTCAACAGCATTTATATTAACAAAAGAAGATAATCAATAAGTAAAAATGGAGGATATAATGGGATTTGTAGTTGCAGTTGATGGACCTGCCGGAAGTGGAAAAGGAACAATAACAAAAAAAATAGCTAAAGAAATGAATTTAACAAGTATAGATACAGGAGCAATGTACAGAAGTGTTACACTTGCAATGTTAAATGAAAATATAGCATTAGATGATTATGAAAAAATATCAAAACTTTTAGATGAAATAAAAATAGAATTTAAAAAAATAGATGGAGTTCAAAAAGTATATTTAAATGGTAAAGATGTATCATTAGAAATCAGAACAAAACCTGTTAATGAAAATGTATCACCAGTTTCAACGATAAAGATAGTAAGAGAGAGGCTAGCCAAACTTCAAAGAGAAATGGCAGAAACAATAGATGTTATAATGGAAGGTAGAGATATTGGAACAAATGTATTTCCAAATGCAAATGTAAAAATTTATTTAGATGCAACACCAGAAGAAAGAGCAAGAAGAAGATATTTACAAAATAAAGAAAATGGAATTGAAATGCCATATGAAGAAATACTTGAAAGTGTAAAAAATAGAGATTTTATTGATAGTACAAGAGAAATAGCACCATTAAAAAAAGCAGATGATGCAATATATGTTGATTCAAGTAATATGACAATTGACGAAGTTGTAGAAAGAATAAAAAAAATAATAAGTGAAAAAAGAAAATAGAATAGGAGTTATAGCATGAAAGAAGAATTTTTAAATTTATTAAGAAGTGTAAAAAGAGAAGGAATTGATGATTTAATAAGATTTATTGAAAATACAGATTTTTTTACAGCACCTGCAAGTACAAGATTTCATGGAGACCATGCTGGTGGACTTTTAGAACATAGCATGAAAGTATATGAAATATTGCAAGAAAAAGTAAAAAATGCTCCAATAGCATTAAATATACCACCAGAAACTTTGATAATAGTACCATTATTACATGATTTGTGTAAAGCTAATTTTTATAAAATTGATTATAGAAATGCCAAAAATGCTTTAGGAGTATGGGAAAAGGTACCATATTATACAGTTGAAGATACTATACCATATGGACATGGTGAAAAATCTGTTATGATGATAACAGAATACATGAAATTAACAAGTGAAGAAAAGTATGCAATTCGTTGGCATATGGGATTTACAGAACCAAAAGAACAATATGGAACAATAGGATTAGCATATACTAAATATCCTTTAGCATTGCTTATGTTTGAAGCTGATTTGGAAGCAACATATTTCTTTAATACATAATTAAAAATCGCCAGATAGGCGATTTTTTTTATAAAAAAGTCACTTTAATTTAAAGTGACTTTATATAGTAAATTATTTTGCTAAACATTTATCAAGTTCTTCGCAAATTGCTTTTTTATCCATTTTTTGACCAATGAAAACAAGTTTAACCATTCTATCTCCAACTTCTTCATCCCAGTCTCTTTCTAAATCAGAATTAGCTTTTCTAAATGCTTGTTGATCTTTTAATGGGAAAGTAGCAATCCATTCGCCAGCTTCATAAACTCCAGTTTGTTTTCCAGCTTGTTCAAAAACATATGACATTTCATCATCATTCTCAAACCAAACAATACCTTTACATCTAATTATATTTCTTGGTAATGAATTAACGAAATTATGGAATTTTGATTCAACTAAAGGTTTTCTTCTATAATATACAAAAGTTCCAATTCCATACTCTTCAGTTTCACCTTCTTCAGCTTCTTCCTCAGTTTTATCTAATTCTTGAGCCCAACCAGCTGAAAGTGAAGCTTTTTCGAAATCAAAAGCTTTTGTGTTCATAATTTCTCTAAAATCAACATCTGAATAATTTGTTTCTATTATTTTTGCACTTGGTTGTAATTTTTTTACAACAGCTTTAACTTTTTCAAGTTCATTTTTAGAAAGTTCATCAACTTTGTTTAAAATCAAAGTATTACAGAATTCAATTTGCTGAATTAATAAATTTTCAATATCTTCACCATCAATTTCATCTTTTTCAAGTTCTTCACCACAATTGAATTCATCTCTTAATCTTAAAGCATCAACAACAGAAACGACATTGTCTAATCTACAAATTTTAGGTAATCCATATTGTTTTGTAGAATCTTGTAAAACAGTTATTGTTTGAGCAATTGGAATAGGTTCACAAATTCCACTAGCTTCTATTAATATATAATCAAAATTTCCTGTTTTAACTAAATCAACAATTTGTTGCATTAAATCAACTTTTAAAGTACAACAAATACAACCATTTTGTAAAGGAACAAGGCTATCATTTGTTTCAGTAACAATACCACCTTTTCCTATTAAAGATGCATCTATATTTACTTCTCCAATATCATTAACAATTACAGCAACTTTGTAACCATCTTGATTATTTAAAATATGATTTATAAGAGTTGTTTTTCCAGCTCCTAAGTATCCTGTTAATAATGTAATTGGCACAGTTTTCATTTAAAATTCCTCCTTTTTGGCTTAAACCATTATAATTCGCTTGAATTATATCACTTTTTAGAAGTAAATGCTATACTTTTTTTAGAATTTATGGTATAATATTTACATAATTGCGTAAATACGTAAGTAGAAAGGATGAAATTCATGACGCGGAGTACAGAAAAATATTCACCACTATCTGAGGAAACAGTATTAAAACTCAAAGAAAAACACTTACAAGCAGCACAACAATCGAATGATATTTTGAGTTGGGCTCAAAAAGAATACGATTTGTTGACCGATGTGGAAGTACCTGAAGAAGATTCAAAACAGTTTTATCTTTTTCTTGATGGTTTGAGAGGCTGTATTAACTACCGAAAAATGACCATTAAGATGAAAAATGAAACGAGTTACTTGTTGAAAACAATAATGTATCTCATTTTGTGGATGAATTCTGTTGATGGGAAAACAACTTGTATTGAACTGATTGCAAGATGCAAATCATTTGAAAGCGAACTCACAAAAATTTTGCGCAAAGCAAATATGAATCTCTCAACAAGTATTCGAGATCGTTTTGGAATAAAAGGAATCATCTTTAATGATGCTTCTGAAGAAGAAATTGAAGAAATGATCGAGCATATTTTTGATACAATTAATAATGTTTTGGTTATTCGAAACATTAAAATGGCAAGAGAATTCAAAAAGTGGGTAGAAGAAAGCACTGAAATTATGGAGGCTGATAAAAAAGTTGTTGCAGAAATTATGGATACGCCATTTTTTATTGATGAGTCAAAAATAAAAGACTATATCCATCATCCCAAAGAAAATGGATATAAAGCATTGCAATTTACCTTGTCAATAACAGCATATTCTACTAATATCCCTGGTGCACAAATTGAAATTCAACTGAAATCTCAAAAAATGGAGGAAGAAGCTGAAAGCGGAAAAGCAAGCCATGAAGTTTACAAGAAAACAGGTGGTCATACAACGGAAGAATTAACAGATATTGATTTGCTGATAAATGAGGCTTTTAAAATCACAGATTTTACACGGCTTCATATCAGTGGGTTCTCTGGAAATTCTGAAAAAGAAGATAGAATTGGAGCATCGCAACCTGATATTTTTGAAATTCGGCATCTTTCACAAAGTTTTGTGAATAAACAGTAATCCTTTATCCCTAGGAAATTATTTCCTAGGGATTTTTTGATTTGTAGTATTACAATTGATATGAAACAAAAATTAAATGAGGGAACTGGTTTTATTGTAGGAGCAATAAGGGCTTTTTCAGTTCCAATAGTAAGTGGGGCTGTTAATATGGTCAAAAATACTACAAATTCTATATTAGGGAATGTTGGTATCGATTTGTCAGATGGCTTTGATGAAAAGGATGTGTATGGATTAACTGGTTGGATTGCACAAACAGCTGTAGATACAGGAGATTTTGTTGTAAAAACTTTTGTAAGTACAACAGTTGCGTCTACACTAGGCGGAGGAATGATTGGTACTACTGGTACATTCGTTGTAGGAAAAGTAGTTGGTCCAACAATAGATGAAGCATTTGGTGAGAAAGCTGTTGATTGTGTACATACATTTTTAACTTCAGCTTTGGGATTTTTTGGAATAAAAGCTAAACCAGATGAAAAAGAAACTGCTACAGCTGGTACAGAAGAGGTTGAAACTATTCTAACTGGAGATAAGGCGAATTTGCAAGGTAATATAACTGAAGATGGAAAGAAAGGGAATAATGGACAAGCAGAGCTTAATAATGCAAATGGTCAACAGCAAAATGCTGCAGATAAAACTAATCAATTAGCAACATTACAAGTTCAATTGGCAGAAGCACAAAAAGATTTAGAGCGTAAAAAAACAACTTATGATGCATCTAAAACTGCAAATGATGCTGAAAAGGAATGGAGAGCATCAAAGGAAGCGGCAGAAAAATATAATATGGAAACAGTTTATACAGCTAAAAAGAATGTAGATAAATATCAAGAAAATTATGAACGTATGGAAAGTCGTTTAAAAACAGATAATGCAAGTCATGATAAAATTACAAAACAATATGAAGATGCACAGGCTAAATTAGATAAAATACAACAAAAAATAGATGCATTAAATAAAAAATAATGTAATAAGGAGGTAGAAAATGAGTTCACCATTGAAAATAGATTATGAAAGCATACCAAACCAAGCAAACAGAATAAGAAATACAGCATTAGAAATAAATGATAGAATATTAGACGTATATAAACAAGTTGCAGAAATGCATACACATTGGTATGGTAAAAGATATAATGAATTAGTAAGCAAATTCAATGAATTAGCACCACAATTTAATAAATTCTTAGAAGTAATAGTATCCCAAATACCATACATGTTTGATGCTATTGCTAATGACTTCTCTGGAATAGACATACAACAAAATGTTGCAACAGCAAGAAAAGAAGGATATAAAAGTATCCAAGAAATCCAAATATTTAATGATGTAGGAATGAGATACTTACAATCAGAAGTTGATCCATATCAAACAGAAATCGTATCAGATTTTCGTTCAGCAAAAGAACTTATGGATTCAATGCAAAAAAATGTAGAACAAATAATATTACAATGTGATGGTGCAGATGAATTTAGATCACAATTTAGAAACTTAGTAAGTTCATTTAAACAAGTATTAGACAATGTAGAATCTCAATTTGTAGAATTAATGAATAAAGACAGAGAACAAATTGAAAAAGCAGAAAAATTAAATACAACAAAGTAAAAAAAATTAAGAATAGATATAAGATCTATTCTTTTTTTATTTAGAAAGGCATAAAATCAAAAGAGGTGATTTTATGCCAATATCATTATCAAGCAAAAAGAAAATGAGAAATGGACTATTTGTAGTAATAGTAATAATTTTATTATTAACAACAAGATTAGGATATATTCAATTAGTATGGGGAGCAGAATTGAATAATCAAGCAACAAGTCAACAATCACAAAGTAGAAAAATAACAGCAAAAAGAGGAACAATATATGATGCAACAGGAAAATATGAATTAGCAGTGAGTTCAAGTGTAGAAGCAGTAACAATAAATCCAACAAATATATCAAAAGAAAACAAAGAGAAAGTAGCAAAAGCATTAAGTGATATATTTGAATTAGATTATGAAAAAGTTTTAAAAAGACTAAACAAAAGAAGCTCAATAGAAACAATAGTAAAGCAAGTAGAAAAAAGTAAAACAGATGAATTAAGAAAATGGATGGAAGAAAATCAAATAACAACAGGGATAAATATTGATGAAGATTCTAAAAGATATTATCCATATGGAGATTTAGCAGCACAAGTAATTGGATTTTGTGGAAATGATAATCAAGGATTAGATGGGATTGAAGCAAAATATAATGATGAACTAAAAGGAACAAATGGAAAGATTGAAAGACAAACAAATGCAGCAGGAGAAAGTTTAGGAGATGAAGAATATATTTCAGCAATAGATGGAAATAGTTTAATATTAACAATAGATATGACAATACAATCAATTGTAGAAAAATATTTAGAAGAAGCATGTATAGACAATGTTTGTACAGATGGAGGAAGTATAATAGCAATGAATCCAAAAAATGGAGATATTTTAGCGATGGCAACATATCCTGCATATGACTTGAATAGTCCATATGAGCCACATACAGATGAACAAAAAGCAGGATGGGAAAATCTAGATTCACAAGATAGAACAACTGCTATGCAAAAAATGTGGAGAAACAAAGCGATATCAGATACATATGAGCCAGGTTCAGTTTTTAAAACAATAACATCATCTGCCGCATTAGAAGAAGGAATTGTAACAGACATAGATAAGCAAGGACAATTTTGTTGTACAGGAGGAATTGAAGTTGCAGGAGTAAGAATAAAGTGTTGGAGATATTATAGACCACATGGATCTGAAAGTTTAAGATTAGCATTAATGAATTCTTGTAACCCTGTATTTATAGGATTAGGGCAAAAAATAGGAGTAACCAAATATTATGAATATTTAAGAAAATTCGGATTGTTTAATAAAACTGGAATAAAATTGCCAGGAGAAGCAAATAGTATATTCATAAAAGAAGAAAAAGCAGGACCTGTAGAATTGGCAACAATTAGTTTTGGGCAAAGATTTGAAATAACACCATTACAAATGGTAACAGCAGTTTCAAGTATTGCCAATAAAGGGACATATATAAAGCCGAGAATAGTAAAAAGTATTATAAATAGTGAAACAGGTGAAAAAACAGATATGCCAGTAGAAACAGGAGAGCAAATAATATCAAAAGAAAATGCAGAAAAAGTATTAAGCATGATGAACAGTGTTGTATCAGAAGGAACAGGAAAAAATGCAAAAGTAGAAGGATATCAAGTTGGTGGAAAAACAGGAACATCAGAAGATGGAGTTAATACTGGAAAATATGTTACGTCATTTTGTGGTGTCGCAAATACAGATGATCCCCAAATAGTACTTTTAATAACTTTATATAATCCAACAGGAGAAGGTGGACACCAAGGTGGTGGAGTTGCAGCTCCTGTTGGAGGAAAAATTTTAAGTGAAGTTTTACCATATTTAGATAGCAAGGCTGATATTGACAAAATTATGTAAATGTGTTACAATAATAATATCTTGAGTTCTTGCACAGAGTAACTTTAGAAGTTTTGTAAATTTCTGGGGGGCTGTGCAAAACCTCCAGACAATTATGGAGGTGCAACTATGATGCACAACAACGTGTCCGGCCGTAACTTCATGAACGCTGAGACCGCCAAGTTTACTGGTGCTGTCCTGCTGGTTACGGAGATCTACGCACTGCTCGCTAGCCTTGTTACAGGCTTGGAGTACATCTTCGCGATGATGTTCATGAACCAGTTCGCGTACTATGCGTCTGGCAAGCTGCTGGATGGCAGCAAGTATATCCACCTGCTGACAGGTATTGTCTATGCTGATGGCGTGGCTAAGGATGTAGTCCTTGTCTCCGCTAAGCTGTTTGTCCTGGTAGCGGTCCTCGATATCTTGTACGTTTTCGTGAAGACCAAGTGGCTGAAGCACGCCAAGATCAAGGTCTTTTCTGAAAACACTGTTGTGATGGCCTTTGCAGTTATTTCTTCTGCGGCATACAGCTGGAACATGCTCCTGGAGAGTAGTACCCTGTATCTGCAGCTGAACAAGCCGGCGACTCTGTTCACTGGTTACTGCACCCTGGCTATCTACTGGGGACTCCTGTTCGTTGTGTTCGTTGGCTTCTGGAAGGCGCTGCTCTTTTTCCGTAACAAGAAGAAGGCTTCTCATTCCTAAAGCAAAGTTTGATTGGCAGAAATGCTAAGATAACTTAACGGGAAAGCGTATATCACATTTTTGTGGTATATGCTTTCTCGTTTTTTTATAAAAATTTTCTTGTTTGTTTTATTATATATGGTAAAATAAATAATATAATTGAATAAGAATATTTTAAGAAAGGAAAATTTAAATGATTAAATTAGGAATAATATATGGAGGGATTTCAACTGAACATGATGTATCTATAATGTCAGCGAAGTCTATATTAGAAAACTTAAATAAAGAAAAATATGAAATACATGAAATTTATATAAATGAATATGGAAAATGGTTTGAAATACAAAATGGAGAAAAAGAAGAAATATATAATTTAATATGGACATTAAAAGAATTAGATGTAGTATTTCCAATTTTACATGGAATTGGAGGTGAAGACGGAACAATACAGGGAATGTTAGAAATGTTAAAAGTTCCATATGTTGGGTGTGGTGTATTAGCTTCTGCAGTAGGAATGGATAAAGTTTATTCAAAAATAATATTTAAAGAAGTAGGAATTCAGCAAGCTAAATATTTAGTTATTTATTATAAAAATGATAAATATTATATTAGAGAAAATGGTATAGGTGAAGAATTAAAATTCGAAAAAATAATTGAAAAACTAAAGTTTCCAATGTTTGTAAAACCATCAAATTCAGGATCATCTGTAGGAGTAAAAAAGGCAAATGATGTTAATGAATTAAAACTTGCTATAGAAAATGCAAGTAAATATGATAGAAAAATTATTATAGAAGAGGGAATAAAAGGAAAAGAAGTTGAATGTGCAATTTTAGAGAAGAAAGACGAAATAATTGCATCAACAGTTGGAGAAATAAAGTCAGCAGAAGAATTTTATAGTTTTGATGCAAAATATAACATACCAAATTCTCAAACAATTATACCAGCCAAAATAGAAAAAAAACTAATTGAAGAAATTCAAAAAAATGCAATCAAAGCATTTAAATCAATAGATGGAAGAGGTTTAGCAAGAGTAGATTTCTTTATAGAAGAAGGAACTAATAATATATATATTAATGAAATTAATACAATGCCAGGATTTACAAAAATAAGTATGTATCCAAAATTATTTGAATCAGATAAAATAAGTTATAGTGAATTGTTAGATATATTAATAAATTATGCAATTAACAAATTTGACTTTACATAAAAATGATGATATAATAATAAATAGTTGGTATTTACCCAAAAAAGCAGAAAGGAGAAAATTATTTAAACTTATTAAATAATGAGGTAAAAACATATGACAAATTTGAAAGTGAGACATTTGAATGGTGAAGTCGTCGAATTAAATCTTGAAAAAGACAAGATTTATGTAGATGACCAAAACAAGATTGTATATTTTAAATTTGGCGATGATGAAAATGGTGTTATGCAATATAAAGAACTTGGTTTTAAAGATGTTTGTACAACGCCACAGTCCATAGTTACACATCTTTTTAACAATGGTTTTTATGCAGTTGTTACAGGAGTTGAGCAATCTGATGATGGCTCAGACTTAGTGCACTTTTCTAGAAAGAAATATCTTCAGGAACAGATTGATTGCATTAAAGTAGATGATGTCTATAACTGTAACATTAAATCTATTGCACCATTTGCTTTATTTGCAGAACTTGCAGATGGAGTAATCTGCATGGTACACTGTTCTGAGGCATCAAAATCTTCTATCAGAGATATGAATACTTGTTTCAAAGTAGGTGATAATATCAAAGTAAAAATTATCAGTAAAATTTTCCAAGATGGAAAGTGGAAAATTAATGCTTCCAGAAAACAAGCTGATAAAGGCATTTCTCCTATTGTTGGAACAATATTACCGGTAATGATTACTGGTAATGCTGGGTATGATGCATATTATTGTGAAGTTACGCCTTCTCAAAAAGGAATTCTTCATGTTCCTATTACAGAAAAATTTAATGTGGGCGATCAAACTTATGGATATCTTATCCAGAGCACTGATGATGGTTTTGTTCTTAGAATCTATTAAGTAGTTTTCTCATAAAGAGTCGAAATATATTTTTCGGCTCTTTCTTTATATTCATTGATTTTTTTAGAAAAATATTATATATTAATAGTATAAAAAAAGATAAAGAAGGAAAATACAAATGAAAGAAAATAAAACACTAATGCAATATTTTGAATGGTATTTAAGACCAGAAAATAAATTATGGAATAAAGCAATAGCAAATGCCCAATATCTATCAGCAATAGGAATAACAGATGTATGGTTTCCACCAGCATATAAAGGTGCAGGAGGAAAATATGATGTAGGATATTCTGCATATGATTTATATGATTTAGGAGAATTTGACCAAAAAGGAAGTATAGAAACAAAATATGGAACAAAAGAGGAATATATAAATGCAATAAAAAAATTACATGAAAATGGAATAAGAGTATATGCAGATATAGTATTAAACCATAAAATAGGAGCAGATGAGCCTGAAATCGTTTATGCAAGCGAAGAAGAACAAACAAATAGAAATGTAGATACATCACTTCCAAAAAAAATAACAGCATGGACAGTATACAATTTTAAAGGAAGAAATAACAAATATTCAGACTTTAAATGGAATTACAATCATTTTAATGGAACAGATTGGGATGAGAGTGGGAGAAAAAATGGAGTATTTCGTTTCAGTGGAAAAAAATGGGATCAGAATGTTGATACCGAAAATGGAAATTATGATTATTTAATGGGAGCAGATATTGATTATAATAATCCAGAAGTTGTTGAAGAAATAAAAAAATGGGGAAAATGGTATGTAGAAACAACAAATATTGATGGGCTAAGACTAGATGCTGTAAAACATATAAAATCAGGATTTATGGCTGAATTTATTCATGAAATGAGAAAGATAAAAAAACTTGATTGTGTTGGAGAATATTGGAACAGAAATTTACAATCATTAGAAAATTATATAACAAAAACAAATTCAAGTATACCACTATTTGATGTACCATTACATTACAATTTATTTGAAGCTTCAAATAGTAATGGAAATTATGACATGGCAAGAATATTTGATAATACATTAGTAAAAGAAATGCCACAATTAGCAGTAACATTTGTAGATAATCATGATACAGAACCAGGACAAGCACTATTTTCATGGATTCAAGAATGGTTTAAACCATTAGCATATTCATTAATATTATTAAGAAAAGACGGATTACCATGTGTATTTTATGGTGATTTCTATGGAATACCATCACAAAATATAAAACCAATGGGTGAAAAATTAGAGAAAATAATAAAAGCAAGGAAATATTTTGCATATGGAGAACAAATAGATTATTTTGATCATCATGATATTATAGCATGGGTAAGAACTGGTGATGATGAACATACAGACTCTGGAATGGTTGCAATTTTAAGTGATGGGCCTGGTGGTTCTAAAATGATAAATGTAGGAAAAAAATTAGCAAATACAGTATTTTATGATTGGCTTGGAAACGTACAAGAAACAGTGTATGTTGATCAAGACGGTAATGGAATATTTTATTGTAATGGTGGAAGTGTATCTATTTGGGTAAAAAAAGAAAACATATATAACTAAAAAACTTGAAAAATAGGCATTTATATAGTATAATATACGACGACTATAAGGTTTATAGGTAAATCCAAAAAACCTAAATATAAAATAGCAAGGAATGTTGAAATTATGGATTATAAAGATTTAGCAGAATTAATCTTTCCAGATGTGAAAGACATATCATATTATGAAGAAAAATATCCTGAAAGAAATCTACCAGAAGGAGCTGTTGTAACAAGATTTGCACCAAGTCCTACAGGATTTGTACATATAGGAGGATTATATCAAGCATTAGTAGCAAGAACAGTTGCAAAGAAAACAGGAGGAGTATTTTTCTTAAGAGTTGAAGATACAGACCAAAAAAGAGAAGTAGAAAATGGTGTAACAGGAATAGTTAATTCATTAAAAGACTTTGATATGGCACCAGATGAAGGAATGATTTCAGATACAGAGGAAATTGGAAATTATGGACCATATAAGCAATCATTAAGAAAAGAAATATATCAAGCATATGCTAAATATTTAATAGCACAAGGAAAAGCATATCCTTGTTTCTGTACACAAGAAGAATTAGATGAAATTAGACAAAAACAAGAATCAGCCAAAATAAGACCTGGATATTATGGTGTTTGGGCAAAATGCAGAAATTTAACAGTTGAAGAATCAGCTGAAAAAATAAAAAATGGAGAACCATATATAATAAGATTCAAATCACCAGGAAGAGAAGATAGAAAAATCAAACATAAAGATGTAATAAAAGGAAATGTAGATTTCCCAGAAAACGATTTAGATATAGTAATAATAAAAGCAGATGGACTTCCAACATATCACTTTGCACATGCAGTTGATGATCATTTAATGCATACAACACATGTAATAAGAAGTGATGAATGGTTATCATCAGTACCATTACATTTACAATTATTCCATGAATTAGGATTTAAAGCACCAAAATATGCACATATTTCACCAATTATGAAAAATGATAATGGAGGAAAGAGAAAATTAAGTAAAAGAAAAGATCCAGAAGCAGCTGTTGAATATTATAAAAAAGAAGGAATTCCTTCAGAAGCAGTTAAAGAATATTTATTAAATATTGCAAACTCAACATTCGAAAATTGGAGAAAAGCAAATCCAGACAAATCAATAGATGAATTTGATTTCCAATTAAATAAAATGAGTGTAAGTGGAGCATTATTTGATATGATAAAATTACTTGATATTGGAAAAACAGTAATATCAAAAATGACAGCTGAAGAAGTATATAATTATTCATTAATTTGGGCAAAAGAATATGATGAAGAATTAGCTAAAATGTTAGAAGATAAAGAATATGCTTTAAAAGTATTTGGAATTGAAAGAGGAAATAAGAAACCAAGAAAAGATATTTCAAAATGGTCTGATGTAATGTATAATATTGGATATATGTATGATGATGAATTTTATGGAAAAGTTAATGAATATCCATATCAAGTTATTTCTGATAAAGAAGATATTGCGAAAATATTAGATTTATATATTTCAAAATATTATAATGAATCAGATGATAAACAAACATGGTTTGATAAAATTAAAGAATTAGCAGTAGAGATGGGATATGCAGGTGAAGTTAAAGAATTTAAAGCAAATCCAGGAATGTATAAAGCACATGTTGGAGATGTAAGTACAGTATTAAGAGTTGCTTTAACTGCTAGAACAAATACACCAGATATGTATGAAATTATGCAAGTATTAGGAAAAAATAGAATTGCAAAGCGTTTAGAAGTTGCTAAGGAGAACTTAAAATAAGTGAAAGTAATTTTTGTTGATGTTGATGGAGTTCTAAATTCAGATGATTTTATAGATAGTGTAAAAGGAAAACAAGATATTGATATAAAAACAGTTTTATTATTAAAAAGAGCAATTGAGGAAACAGGTGCGAAAATTGTAATGGATACATCTTTTAGATATACACAATCATTTTTAAAAGTTCAAGAAATGTTGTTACAAAATGGAATTATGTTTGATAAAACACCTTTTATTGATAATGAAAGAGGAAAAGAAATAAAACAATATTTATCTGAACATAGAAACATTGAAGATTATATTTTGTTAGACGATGTTGTGTTTTCGGATTTTGATAATGAATTATTAAGTCATTTAATAAAAATGGATGATACAAATACACGAGGAATAGGGAAAGGCCTTCAAAAAAAAGATATAGAAGAGATTATCAGAAGGTTTGGAAGAAAAAAAGATTTTAAGGAAATTGAAAGATAGGAGGAACAATATGGAATATAACATAGGAGATATAGTTAGAACCAAAAAAACACATCCATGCGGAAGTAAACTTTGGGAGATAACCAGAGTTGGTGTTGATTTTAAATTAAAATGCCTAGGGTGTGGCCATATTATTGTTCTTGAAAGACCCAAAGCCTTAAAAGCAATAACAAAATTAGAGAAAAAAGCAGAATAAAAAGAAATAGAGCTGATTGGTAAAGTTGGCTCTATTTCTTTTTAGAATAAATAAGAAAAAATGAAAATTTTTCTTTGATTTGTTCTCGCCCAATTTGAGTTTTCGACTAAAAGGAGAAAATCTCAAAGGGCTA
>OGGC01000980.1_pt1 | contig 21555 bp, 26 predicted proteins | sample 1571181 | NCBI WGS metagenome assembly OGGC01 (sample SAMEA2581930, study PRJEB24529) | metagenome | biome: Human gut stool | place: China | collected 2011 | reverse complement strand
AGCTTGAATACTTAAGCGGAGACGAAGAAACAAGAAGATTAGCAGAATTAAGAGAGAAAGCAATAAGAGACGAACTAGCTGCAATTGCTCAAGCAAGAGATGAAGGAAAAAGTGAGGGAATAAGTAAAGGAATAAGTAAAGTAGCCAGAAAAATGTTAGAAAAAAAGATGGATATAGCTCTAATAATGGAGATTACAGGACTAACTAAAGCAGAAATCGAAAAGCTATAAGAAAGAAGTCAAATTTCTATGTTAATATGAAACAACTAAAAAAAAATATAGAAATACCCGTGCCATGAATCTAGATATGATTATATGGGAAATATAATTACAGAGCCTACAGTTAAAGGTTTGAGTAGATATGAGTTTGAATAAAATAATAAAAAATAAATGTCTACTTTTACTTTATAAAAAATAAGTATGATAAAAATGCCAAAAGGAAGGTCAAAAAATATGAGTTATATTATACGAAAAAAAGAAAGAAAAGATTGTAAAGATATTGCACAGGTTGTAACTGTTGCATGGAACGAAACATATAAAGGGATTGTACCAGATGAGGTTTTGAATAATTTATACACGAATGAGGAGCAAAGAGCCATTGATTCATTTAATAATTTTGATGAAGAAAATAACCATCAATTTGTTTTAGAGGTAGATAATAAGGTTGTAGGATTTGTTAGTGTTGGAATAACTGATGATACATCATATAGTAAATGTGGTGAAATTTATTCTTTATATATAATTAATGGTTATAAAGGATATGGATATGGTAAAAAATTAATGAAAGTTGGAATTAATGAGTTAAGAAAAATTGGATGCAATAAAATGCTTATTGGTTGTTTGCAAGGTAATCCATCAAATGAATTTTATAAACATATTGGTGGTAAATTTATAAAAACAAGAGTTTTTCAGAAGTTAAATTTGATTGAAAATGTTTATTTTTTTGAAAATATAATTAATATAAATTGGTAAAAATAGAGGTATTAAATGATGAAAAAAGAGCTTGAAAATTTTATTATAGAAAGTGACATTCAACTTGATTATTTTGAAGAAGTTGTAGAGCATATTGCTGAAAATGAAAAAAGAATATTGGATTTTTTTAAACTAGAAAGATTGCCTAACAAAATTAAAATATTAATTCTTAGTTATAAACCTTTCAAGGAAATTATTATTTCTAAATATGGTGAAATATTAAATTATGTCCGTGGAAATTCTAGTTCAGAAACAAATACTATAATAGTTTTAAATATTGAAGATCAAATTAAATATACGATACATAAAGATGCTGATATAAAAAGTTTAAAAGATACTGTGTTACATGAAATTGTGCATCAATGTCATCATGTATATCATAATGATCACAGGCAAATAATATGGTTCTCTGAAGGTTTAGCTACTAATCTTGCAAATCAAAATTACAAAATTAGTGATTTAAATAAATGTGATTTTGATAAACTTAAAAATGACTTTAGTCATTATAAGGGAAGTTATATATATGCATATACAATTGTTAATTATGTTTTAAATAATTATTCAAATGAAGAAATAGAGAAATTATATAAAAATCCAAATTATTTAAGAGAAAAATCAAGTAAAATTTTTGAAGAAGCTAAATCGTGGACAAATAACATATTGTTTAATTAATCTACAAGCAAAAATATAAAAAAATAAGTAAAAATGCTAAAGCAAGGAGAAAGTATATGAGTAATAACTATGAATTTTTTATAGCAGGTAGAGCTAGAAATAGAGAAAATATATTAAAAATATGCAATATTTTTGATAAGTATAATATATCATATTATTGTTTTATAAAAAATGAAAATAAGTGGGGATTTGGAAATGAAAATCAAACTATTGAAGAAAAACAAAGAGAGTTTGAGTTATTAAATTTAAAAAGTGATGCTGTTTTAAATTTGTTCAAAACAGATTTAGAAGGAGAAAAAAGCTTAAAAAACCTGTTATTAGTGTTACCAGCAGGAAAAGCTGCACATATCGAATCTGGAATTGCATATGGTTTAGGGAAAAAATGTTATGCAATTGGTGAGTATGAAGCAACAGATTCTTTATATAACATATTTGAAAAAATATTTAAAAATGAAACTGAATTAGAGGAATTTTTGAAAAAATACAATAAGTAGTAGGTGATATAAAATGAGAATAATACTCGCTTCAGCCTCAAAACAAAGGCAAGACATATTTAATATGATAGGGTTAAAATATGATGTAATTACAAGTGATGTGCCAGAAGAAAGTAATCAAACAGAACCAGATAAATATGTTGAAGAGCTTTCATTAAATAAAGCTAAATCTGTCAAAAAACAAATTAAGGATAAAGCAATAATTATTTCTGCAGACACTATTATATATAGTAATAATAAAATATATGAGAAACCCAAAAGTAAAGAAGAAGCATACTCAAATTTAAAAGAATTGTCAAATAATAAGTGTACAGCGTATACTGGAATAACATTAATTGATTTATATAAAGAAAAAGTAATATGTTCAAGCTCTAAGGTCAATGTATATTTTAATGAAATAAAAGATGAAGAAGCAGAATGGTATGTAAATAATGAAGAAAAAATCTTCAAATGTTGTGGATTTGTTCCATTAGGTAAGGCAGCTTTATTTATTAATAAAATTGAAGGAGATTATAATACTTTATTAGGTATTTCTCCAAGTATAGTGTATAATAAGTTAAAAGAATTAGGATACAGTGTGAATGATTTATGGTTTGAAAAAAGCTTATCTTAAAATAGTGGTTGGTTACAAGTAAGAGGTCCAAAAGAATTTATTAATGGAGAATATAAATATTTATTTGAAGTTACAGTAGATATTAATTGTTTTGCTGGTGTTGAGACAATTTATAAAAATGATAAGAAAATATATGAATAAAAATGTAATGGTGGACTAGTCAAAAATAAGGAAAGATTTTTTAATCATATCATATAAAAAATATGATTGGAGGTTTATTTTATGGATTACGAAATAATGATGAATGGCAATGTAAAAATAGGACAAATAGCTCCTTATTTTGAAGCGGAAACTACAATGAGAAAAGTAAAGTTATCAGATTATAAAGGAAAATGGGTTGTATTCTTTTCACATCCAGGGAATTTTACCTTGTATAATAAATTTATAGATAAAAATATAGTTACAGTTTAGTAAAAAAAACAATATATTTGCAATTAACATAAAATTGCGGTATAATATAAGTATCATATATGTATAACGCTGCTTATACAGAAAATAAATTATAAAAATTTTCTGGAGGGGTAGCGTAACCTCCAGAGCATATTACTTAGGAGGTAATAATATGATCGGATTCGGAAATTACACAAAAAAGGCAGAGACTACAACAATTACATCCCTCACTGACAATCGTCTGGTGAAAATCGACCCGCAGGAGCCTGGTTTCTTTGATGAAGTTCTGAACTTCAAGTCAACAAACGAAGATATTAATACATTTATTGAAGCTGTTGCTGAAGTAAAAGAAGCTTCGCTTGAAGCTTTCTACAGAGTAATGTATGACCCAACTGAGGCTGGCGACCATATGGTTGTCTTTCAGAAGGGTAAGAGACCAGCTGTAGGACATTCCTATAATTGGTGGGTTGAAACAGCATCAAAGATGTCTCCAGTTGAGGGTAGACAGTGGCACATTGCAACTGAGTATCAGTACTATGCTTTCTTAGTATGGCTGATTAATCAGTTAGTAAAGATTGGCAAATCTGTTGAAGAGGCACTGCATCAGGTGGTGCTTGACTCGAAAGAGTTGGGACATTACTATGATTCTGAAAATTCAACAAAAGGTGAAGATTTTGAGTTTACAGGATCAAGATGTGTTTGTGGTCTTTATGACTTGGCAAATACTTTTAAAATTTTGCAATGCTCAAATTCGGAAGCCAGAGGCTTTTGGCTTGGTGGTGGCCTTTACGGTAATGGTAGCGACTACTTTCCGCTTGCCTACCTCGACCATTACTCTAATGTAGATAATGATCGCAATCATAGTGTGGGTATGCTTGTGCTTTAAGTAGCACTGCCCACTGAAAAAGAATCCAAAAAAGAGTATGGGACTTGCTGTGCAGGTCCTATATTCATGTATGCAGAGAGGAAGAAAAATGGAAACAAATAATCAATTAGTAATAATAAGAAAAATAGAAAAATATATTGAATATATGCTTACAATTTTAATAAAATTACCAAGAACAGAAAAATTTAGTATCGGTACTGAAATAAAAACAAGTATGTATGATATGTTAAAAAATATATTATTTGCAACAAAAATAGAAAAAAAGAAAAGATTAGAATACTATAATATTGTTGATAGTAATATTTATTATCAAAGAATTGTTTGCCAATATATATTTGAATGAAATTGATCAATATGCAAAACATATTTTAAAATGTAAGTATTATTATAGATATATGGATGATATTGTGATTTTGTGCAATAATAAAGAAGGGGCAAAAGAAAGATTGCAACAGTTAACTATTTTTTTGGAAAACAAATTAAAATTAACATTTAATTCTAAAACAAGAATTTTTAAAAATACTCAAGGTGTTAACTTTTGTGGATATAAAATTAATTCTAATGTGATTAAAATAAGAAATTCAAGTAAATATAGAATGAAAAGAAAATTAAAAGGATATACAAAATTATTAAAAAGTGGTAAAATTACTTTGCCAGAAATCCAAAGAAGTATAGCCGGATGGCTTGGTTATGTAAAACATACAGATTCTGATGGTTTATTAAGAAGTATGTTTTATATAGAGGGATAAACTTAAAAGCCAGAGGCTTTTAGCTTGGTGGTGGCAATTACAATAATAATAGCAACAACAATCCGCTTGCCAACCTCAACCATAACACTAATGTAGATAATGATAACAATAATAGTGTGGGTATGCTTGTGCTCTAATACTAAATCAGATTATATATTTTAAGGAATATATACAGTATTTGTATTAGTTATTAAAGGAAGTTTGTTCCTTCTTAAATGTAAGTTTAAGTAAATATTTTTATAAAGATTTGTGTGTTAGTAGTGAAAAGTGAATATATGCAAATCTTTTTATAAATTACAATTTATAAAAAAAGGTAGTGAAAAATAATGGATATGTATCAAAAAAGAAAAATGAGACAAGAAAAAGTAAAAAATGGAAATAAAGAAGAAAATAGCAAATATAACATTAACTGGTATAAACCGACTTATGGAAAACTTCCTATGAAGGCTTATAAATAAATATTTTTATTTTATTTCTTTTTACATTTTATAACTGAAAAATGATAATTATTTTAAATAAAATAGGGGGAATAACGACTTATGGAAAACTTTTATATGAATCAATAAATAAGGAGGTAGTAATGAAGAAAATTGGAGATAGATATACTAACAATATTTTTGAAAATATTAAACATATAGATGATTATGAAAATGAATATTGGTATGCACGTGAATTACAAAAAGTATTGGAATACAAGGATTGGAGAAATTTTCAAAAAGTAATAAATAAAGCAGTTTTATCAGCAAATAATAGCGTTTCAAGCGAAGAAGATTGGATTGTTGAGATCAACAAGCCAATAAAAACTGGTAAAGGAAAAGAAGAGATTATTAAAGATTATAAACTATCAAGATACATATGTTATTTGATAGTGCAAAATGCTGACCCTAGTAAAGAAGTTGTTGCTTTAGGACAAACCTATTTTGCTATACAAACAAGAAAAAAAGAAATAACAGAACAGGAATATGATTCATTATCCGATGACGAAAAAAGATTTTATCAAAGAAAATTAACAAAACAGGGTAATTACACTTTGCAAAGAGTTGCTTCTGCAGCAGGTGTTAAAAATATGGCTGAGTTTCATAATGCAGGATATAAAGGATTATATAATGGTGAAACCGCTGATGATATATTTAAAAGGAAAAAATTACGATATAGAGAAGATATTTTAGATAATATGAATGAAGATGAATTAGTTGCTAATTTATTTAGAATAAATCAAACGAAGCAAAAACTTTTAAAAGATAATGTACAAGGTGAGAAAGAAGCAAAAGATGTACATTATGAGGTGGGGAAAAAAGTTAGAAAAGCATCGCAGATATTGGTGGAATGATGCCTGAAGAAATGCCAACACCTAAAAAGAGCTTAAAAGAATTAGAAAAAGAAAAGAAAAAATTAGAAATAAAAGTGCAAAAGAAACTTGAAGGAATAAAATAGGAGGAATAATGTCTTTAAAATATATAAATAACATTGAATATGCAAATGAAATAGAAGAATTATATTTAAATTCGTTTCCTAAAGAAGAAAGATTTCCTTTTTGGATACTAGAAGAGTGTTCTAAAGAAAATAATTCTGATTTATACGGCATAATTGATAATGATAAATTAATAGGAATGTGTTATCTTGTTAATTGTAGTAATGTATATTATCTTATGTATTTAGCAGTGGAACCGAATTTAAGAAACCAAAATTATGGTTCTAGAATATTAATGGATTTGAAAGAAAAATATAAAGTATTATTTTTATCAATTGATTCACCTGTTGATAATATAAGTGTTAGACGTAAAAATTTTTATTTAAGAAATGGTTTTTATGATACTAATAAATTTTATGAAGATACTGGTATTAATTATGAAGTATTATGTACTAATAATGAATATGAAATAACCGATGATATTATGAAGATGAGATATACCAATATGACAAATAATTACAAACTGTTTGAAGTAATATCAAATACGTTTAATATTGGACTTGTTAATTTGAAAAATAAACATAAGAAATAAAGGAAGTGATTAAAATGGATATGTATCAAAAAAGAAAAATTAGAGCAGAAAAGAAAAATAATGATAGTCAAAAAAGTTTTCCTTCGGTCGGAATTAACTGGTACCCAGGCCACATGGCTAAAACAAAAAGACAAATAATAGAAGACTTAAAATTAGTAGACATTGTAGTAGAAGTATTAGATGCAAGAATACCAATTTCAAGTCAAAATCCAGATATTCAAGAATACATAAAAAATAAAAATAAAATAGAAGTACTAAACAAAGCAGATTTAGCAGATGAAACACAAACAGCAAACTGGGTAAAATACTTTGAAAAGAATAATATTCCAGCTGTAATAACAGATTCAAACTCTGGCAAGGGAATACGAGAAGTAATTAAAAAAATCCATACTGTATCTGCTGAAACAAAGGAGAAATCTGCACAAAAAGGAAGAGCTGGAAGAAGTATAAGAGTATTAGTGCTTGGAATTCCAAATGTAGGAAAATCATCATTTATAAACAGAATTTCAAAGAAAACATCTGCAAAAGTTGGAAATAAACCAGGTGTTACTCGTCAAAAACAATGGATTCGTGTAGATGAGGGAATAGAGCTAATGGACACTCCAGGTGTATTATGGCCAAAACTAGGAAGTGAAGAAGTTGCAACAAATTTAGCATTTACTGGAACAATAAAAGATGATATTTTAGAAAAAACAGAAATAGCATTTTCACTATTAAAATATCTGGTAAAAAATTATAAACAAAATCTTTCTGAAAGATATAAATTAGATAATAAAATTGAAGAAATAATGAATCAATCAGATGACATAGATGAAAATGACAAATATTTAGAAATATTTGAGCTAATTGGTACAAAAAGAGGTGCAATAATATCTGGTGGACGAGTTGATTATGAAAAAGTTTCAGGAATATTATTGGACGAGTTTAGAAGCGGAAAATTAGGCAAAATAACACTTGAAAAAGTTAAAATTTAAGGAGGAACTATTGGAAGATTTAATAGAAAGAGCAAAATCTCCAGAAGAAATAAATATGTTATCACCATTAACATGGGCATATGTTGGAGATTGTATTTATGAATTATATATAAGAACAGACCTAGTAAATAAAACAAAATTAAAACCACATAAACTACATATTGAAACAATTAAATATGTAAAGGCAAAAGCACAAGCCGATATATTAAAAAGAATAGAAGAAAATCTAACGGAAAAAGAGCTAGAAATTGTGCGAAGAGGAAGAAATGCAGAAAATCATCATCTACCAAAGAATGCAGATCCAGCAGACTATATGTATTCAACAGCTTTTGAAGGTTTAATAGGCTATTTGTATTTAACAAAACAAGATGAAAGATTAAAAGAAATTTTTAAAATGTGTAAAGAATAGTATTTATGTTTGAAATAGAAAATATCAAATAATTAAGAAGATAAATGATGTTTTAAACTAATACTAAAACATTGATAATTAAACTTTGTATGAGAGGAAAAATAAATGAAAGAAATATTAATAATATGTGCAATGGAAAAAGAATCAAAAACAATAGCACAAGAGCTAAAATTACAAAAAGTTACAGAAACTATATTCAAAAAAAATAATATATCACTACTTATATCAGGAATAGGAAAACAAAAAACAGCAATAAATTTAACAAAATATTTATGTGAAAATATCAAACCAGATTTAATAGTAAATATAGGATATGCAGGTTCAACAGACATAAAAATAGGAACTTGGGTAAATATAACTAAATCATATAATTACGAATGGGATATACCAGGAGAAGAAAAATACAGTTTCTTAGACTATGGAAATCAAGAGCTAGAGCTAACAAAAAATACAGAAATACAAAAAGTAGAATGCTATTCAGCAGAAAGTTTTGTAACAAAAACTGACTTAACAGGTCACTTAGCATTTGATATGGAACTTCATTCAGTAGCAGTAATAGGTGATATGTTCAAAATACCAGTAATGTCTTTAAAAAAGATAAGTGATAATTTAAGTTTAGAAGATTATTACGATAATACAGAGAATAATGAAAATGTATTTGAATTAAGTAGTTCATTAAAATTATTAGATTTGTAAATAAAAATTATGTGTCAATTTGGGAAGGTTGTCAATGGGGACGGTTCTTTTTGACAAAATTGGATTGTTTTATAGTTATTTAATAATACTAGAACAGATAGATAGAAAATGAATATGATAAAATGAGTTTTATTAGTTGACAAGTGTTTTGCACTTTTGATATATTTTATTTATATAATTTTTATAAAAATTTAAAAACAAAAGCAAAAAATTAAAAAGGAGGAATTTTATAATGAAAAAAGCAGGAAAGATTATATTAATATTAGTGATTTTACTATTAATAGGAGGAATCATATGTGGAGGATATTTTTTATATAAAAATAATGAAGAATCAAACAAGAAAATTGCTGAACTAGAAAATAAAATTGCTGCTGTTAATAATGAAGATAAGAGCAATTCTTTAAACGAAGTAATAAACGATAAAAAAAATAATAAAACAAATAATGAAATTAATAATCAAAAAATAACAGTAAAAGAATTTTCAGATAATGATGTAGTAGCAAGTAATGGTTTAAAACTTGGGATGTTTGGAGAAGACGTTATTAAAATTATAAAAGATGAACCATCAGATCATAAAACAATAAATGAAGATGCAACAGGAGATATTGTAAATCAAAGTAAATATGACAATTTAGGACTAGAATTAGAATATCGTAGTGAAGATGGAGAAGGAACACTAAGTAGTATAACATGGACAAAAAATAGCATAAAAACAGCAAGAGGTATAACAATAGGATCAACAGAATCTGAAGTATTATCTGCATATACAAAAGATTCAATACTTGCAATTGATAATGAGCAACCAGATGGTACTAAAATAATTACAATTGGATTTAAAGGTGACGATCCAGTTTATAATGTAAATAACAAAGGTAAAATATTTATAACTATTTCATCAGGAAAAGTTACTAAAATAGTTATAAGTTATGGACATTTAAATTAATGCAATTTATGAGAATAATTAATTATAAAGAGAGAAGCTTAAATTCTCTCTTTTGTTTTATGTGTCAAAGGGTTGTCAAAAAGAACCGTCCCCATTGACAACCAGAACCTTCCTCCATTGACACCCATTGACACAACCATTTTATGTTCTAAGCAGACTAAACCATTTTTTTATAAGCAAAGCACTCATATTCATAAAATTATTTTTCCCAATATCTCTATCACTCACAATATCGACTTTGCCAACTAATTCGGTATCTAAATAATAACAAATTTCACCTATTTTTTGTCCCTTGCTTATTGGAGCTGTTAATGTGTCAGAAATATTCACTTGTTGTGATATTCTTGATTCTTGACCTTTTGATACAAGACAACATTTATCTTCAGAAAAGACAGCATTTACAGTATTTTCAACACCTTTTTCAACAGAAACAGTTTTTACAATATCATTTGCTTTTGCAAGTTCAGAAGAGAAATAGTTATTGAAACCATAGTCAAGTAAAGCTTTGGCTTCTGAAAATCTTAAAGCTGTTGTTGGAGCTTTCATTATTACTGCAATCAAACTTAAATTGTTACGAGTTGCACTTGCAGATAAATTATATAAAGCAAGACTTGTAGAGCCAGTTTTTAATCCTGTACATCCTTCATAATTTCGTACTAATTTATTAGTATTAACAAGTTCAGATTTTCCATCACGAATACTATCCATCCAAATTGTAGTATATTTTGTAATATTAGGATGTTTAGTTAACAGTTCTCTGGACATTACCGAAATATCGTAAGCGCTTGTTACATGACCATCCTCATCAATACCATGACAATTTTTAAAATGCGTATCATTCATTCCAAGTTCTTTGGCTCTTTCGTTCATTTTAGCAACGAAAGCATCTGTGCTTCCACATAAATATTCTGCCATTGCAACAGTACAATCATTAGCAGAAACAACACACATACATTTAATCATTTCATTAACTGTTAAAGTTTCAGAAGGTGTAAGCCATATTTGAGATCCACCCATAGAGCTTGCATTTTCACTACAAGGAACTTTATCTTCTAAAGAAATTTGACCAGAATCTAATGCTTCCATAATTAATAGAATAGACATAACTTTAGTAACACTTGCTGGACGAAGTTGCTCGTGGCTGTTATGTTCATATAATACCTGACCAGAGTTTTGGTCAATTAAAATTGCTGCACCAGATTGTAAGTTAAGAGCGTTATTAGGTGTAATTGGCTCAGAAGTACTAGTAGAAGTTTCAAGCGAATCTGGTGTTGTAGACCATTTGTACGTATCTGCACTAAATACTATAATATTATAATTAAATAAGACACTTAAACCTATAAACAAATATAATGTTTTTAGTGTGAACTTTTTTATATACATTTAATGTTACCTCCAATAAAAAAAATTCATCTTTAATAAAATATATTAAAAAATGTTTTAAAAATGTCTAAAAAATTATTTTACAGAAACAATTTTTATGCTTACTTTTTTGTTATCTGTGCTAGCATAAATTTTTATTGTATTAGAAGTATTATTAACAAATTTTAAATCTTTACTACCATAAGAAACTGCAGCATCTTTTCCTTCAGGAACATAATTAACTTTTTTTCCATGAGGATGTCGCTCTGTAACTTTAAAGTCAGAAACTTTAAGAATAGCATTATATAAAGTAGAGCTAACTTGACAATTTCCACCACCTAATGCTTGAGTAACTTGCTTGTCTACAATAACATCTGCTTTTTTATATCCTTTTTCTTCAGTTGCCTTACCAACTGTTTGACAAAAAGAGAAACTCTTACCAGATTCAACAGTAGTTTCATTTAATTTAGAACAAGTTATTTGAATATTATTCAATCTATTAGAAGCCCTAGATTTAATTGTAGTAGAAGATTCAGCCAAAACAGTTTCAACAGGCTCACTCTTAGCAGGAGGCTCAGTAGGCTGAGGTTCTTGAACAACATTTTGATCAGTTTCATTTTCCGGTACAGTATTATTATTTTCATTAACAAAGCTATTATTAACAGATTGCTCGTTAGAAACACTACCAGTTCTTTCGGCCTGGAAATTTTGCCCTACATTATTATCATTTTTTGAAACAGTATTACATCCAACTAGAACAACTAAAGGAACAGTAAGTAAAAAAATAAAACATAGTTTTTTCATAAAAAAATCTCCTTGTGAAATAATAATTTATAAAATTAGTATAAATAAAAATAAAAAAAATATACTAAAAAATTAAATCTATTGACATCAATTAAATGGTATGATAAACTACAAAATGTAAAAAAATTAAGGAGGAAGAAAAATGAAAAAATTTATTTCAATATTAGGTATAATTGCAATATTAGCAGTTAGCTTATTTGGGTTTTCAGGATGTGGAAACAAAGAAAAAGATGAAGCAAAGGACGCAGAAAACAATAGCAATGTAAAAGAAGAGCAAAAAGAATCAAAAGATCCAGTAAATGATAATGATTCATATTATTTTATATATGATGGAAAGAAATTTAATGCAGGAGATAAAATTTCTAGTATAGAAGAAAAAACAGATTTAGTTGTAAGAGAAAGAGAAAAAACAGAAGATGTTCCAGCAAATAAATATATGATTGGTGCAGGATATATACAAACTGCAGATAAAAAAACATCTTTTTATGTAACACCTTATAATACAGAAAGTTCTGCAGTAAAAGTTCCAGATACATCTATAGGAGGATTTGACTTAGATGAAGATAATTTAAAATATGACAGTAAATTAGCTGATGTTGAAGTTGTCGGAGGATTAAAATTAGGATCTTCACTTGATGATGTAAAAAAAGTATTTGGAGAAACTGAAGAGATATATGAAGGAACAAATTATGATCAATATACATATAAATCTGAAGAAGTATATAGAAATTATGAATTCAAATTCAGCAAAGATGAGAAAAAAGTTATAGAAATTAAATGGAAAAATTTAGTTTTTGATAAATAAGAAAATGTAAAAATTAGTTACAAAAATGTTGGGGATAAAACTCCAACATTTTTTTATAATTTAAGAATTATCCAAAATCAATAGCTTGTTTACATATTATAAATACTAGTCACAAGAACAGAAAAAAGCACTATTGAAATTTTACTAAAATAAATATACAATATAAGAAAATTACAAAAGAGGTGCGATATGGCATATATAGAATTTAAAAATGTTATTAAAGAATATAAAATGGGGGAAATTACAATAAAGGCCCTAGATGATACAAATTTTGAAATTGAAAAAGGAGAGCTTGTTGTAATTGTTGGACCATCTGGTGCTGGAAAGACTACTACTTTAAATATATTAGGTGGTATGGATTCAGCAACAAGTGGTCTTGTTTTGGTTGATGGAAAAAATGTAACGAAACTAAAAAATAAAGAGCTTATACAATATAGAAGAAATGATATTGGTTTTGTATTTCAATTTTATAATTTAGTTCAAAATTTAACTGCAAAGGAAAATGTTGAATTGGCGACTGAAATTTGTAATGATTCTTTAAATGTAGATGAAGTTATAGAAAAGGTTGGCCTAAAAGACAGAAAAAATAATTTTCCATCACAACTTTCAGGTGGAGAACAGCAAAGAGTTGCTATTGCAAGAGCTATAGCTAAAAATCCTAAATTGCTTTTATGTGATGAACCAACAGGTGCTTTAGATTATAAAACTGGTAAACAGATATTAAAATTATTGCAAGATACTGCAAGAAAAGAAAATATGACAGTTTTAATAATAACACATAATGGCGCATTAGCTCCTATGGCAGATAGAATTATAAGATTTAAAAATGGTAGTGTTGAAAGTATGGAAATAAATCCAAATCCTAAGCCAATTGAAGAAATTGAATGGTAAAGGAGTGTGTTTATGAAAAGAGCTTTAGTTAAAGATAGTGTAAAACAAATAAAAAATACATTAAAAAGATTTATTTCTATATTAATGATGGCATTTTTAGGAGTGGGATTCTTTGCTGGTATAAAAGCAACTTCACCAGATATGATTGATACAATAGACAGATATTATAAAGAGCAAAACATATATGATTTAGAAATTGTATCTACATTGGGATTAACTAATGATGATTTAAATGAAATTGCTAAAATTGATGAAATAGATCAAGTTGAAGGAACATATGAAAAAGATGCAATAATTGAAAATGACAATGAAGAAATTGTTGTGAAATTATTATGTGCAAATAATATAAATGTTCCGGTAGTTTTAGAAGGAAATCTTCCAATAAATGAAGATGAATGTGTTGTGGAAGATAGTTTTTTGAAAAAGAAAAATAAAAAAATTGGTGATTATATAGATTTAAAGGTTGAAGATTCTACAAATAATAATGGTGATAAAGTCAATTATTTGAAGCAGAATAAGTTAAAAATAGTTGGAACTGTAAAAAGTCCATTATATATATCAAGAAACAGAGGAACAAGTAATTTAGGCTCTGGATCTGTTGATTATTTTATGTATATATCTGATAAAAATATTAATGCAAATGATATATACACACGAATATATGCAAAAGTAAAAAATGCAAATGAATATACAACTTCAACAGATGAATATGAAAATTATATAGATAATATAACTGATAATGTTGAAAAAATTAAAGACCAAAGGGAACAAGCTAGATATAATGAATTAATTACATCTGCTACAAATAAATTAAATGATGCAGATCGAACTTTTAATGAAGAAAAGCAAAATGGTCAAACTAAAATTGATGATGCGGAAAAAGAGCTTAATGATGGAAAAAAGAAAATTGAGTCTGCAGAAGCGAAAATTAGTAAAAATGAGAAAGAAGCGGAATCTAAGTTTTCATCTGTTGAAAAACAAATAAAATCTGCAAAAGAAGAAATAAGCAAATCTGAAAATGAGCTATCAAGTAAGGAAAAAGAAGTTAATTCGAAAATTGAAGAATATGAAAAACAAAAAAATGATTTGAATACAAAATTAAATGATGTAAATAGTGGAATAGATAAAATAAATGCAAATTATAAAAATATTATAGAATCACTAAAAAATAATAATTTGCCAGATGATCAAAGAAAACAATTAGAGCAAACTAAATTATCACTTGAACAACAACTGAATGAATTAAATAAAAATAAAAATGAGCTGGAATCTGGAATAAAATCGATTGAATCAGGAATTTTAACAGCCAAAAGTGAAATTGAAAAAGCTAAAAATAAAATAAGCAATGGAAAAAAAGAGTTACAAAAACAAGAAAAAACCTTAAATGCGAGTAAAAAAGAGGCTCAAACCAAAATAGAAAATGCTAAAAAAGAGCTTGAACAGTCTAAAGAAAAAATAAAAAATGGTGAAGAAGAACTTGAAAAAAGTAAAAATGAATATAATAAAAAAATTAATGATGCTGAAAAAGAATTAATTGATGCTAAATCAAAAATTGCAGATATAGAAAGCCCAAAATGGTACATTTTTGATAGATATAATAATGATGGATATAACAGTTATATTCAAGATACGCATAGTATAAAAAATTTAGGAAATGTTTTTCCAATTGTGTTTTTTATAGTAGCAACATTAATATCATTAAATTCAATGACAAGAATGGTAGAAGAGCAAAGAACTCAAATTGGAACATTAAAGGCATTAGGATATAATAAATTTCAAATAATAAGTAAGTATGTAATTTATGCAACATTGGCAACAGTAATAGGTGGAATTTTGGGTATGTGTGTAGGTTTTGTTTTAATCCCAACAATTATATTTAAAATGTACCAAATGATGTACCAAATATCCGGATTTAAAGCTGAATTTAATATGTTTTATGGTATGTTAGGATTAGGTCTTATAAGTATTTGTATAATAGGCGCAACAATATATTCTGCATTAAAAGAGCTTGGAAATACTCCAGCTACTTTAATGAGACCGAAATCTCCAAAAATAGGAAAGCGTGTATTGTTAGAGCATATACCATTTATATGGAAAAGGTTGTCTTTTACAAGAAAAGTTACAGTTCGAAATATATTTAGATATAAGAAGAGATTTTTAATGACAATAATAGGAATATTAGGATGTACAGCTCTTATTGTAACTGGATTTGGATTAAAAAATACAATAAAAAGTATAATCCCACTAGAATATGAAAATGTATTTAATTATGATATGCAAATTACATTAAAAAGTGGAAATGATGAAAATCAAAAAGATAAATATATTCAAGAGCTAAAAAATAAAGACGAAATTGAAAAGGTTGTATCAACATATATGACATCAGTAACAGCTCAAAAAGATGATAAATCTGAAAGTTTAATAATGATAGTTCCAGATGATGAAAATAAACTTGAAGGATTAATAAATATAAAAGATGTCAAAACAAAAAATCAAGTAAGTTTAAAAGAAAACGAAATTTGTATAACAGATAAAGTAGCACAACTTTTAAATGTAAAACAAGGAGATACAGTAAAAATAAAAGATTTAGACGATAATGAAATTGATGTTAAAGTTTCTAATATTGTTGAAAATTATGTATATCATTATGCATATATGTCAAAGCAAACATATCAGAATCTATTCAAAAAGGATTACAGTACTAATATATTATTTACAAAAAATAAAGAATTATCAGAAGAAAAAATAAATGAATTATCAAAAGCAATAATGAATGATAATGAGGTTTCAGGTGTAAGTGTAATAAGTAATTTAACAAGTCAAATAGATAATATGATGAGCTCATTAAATTATGTTGTAATAATCTTAATAGTATCAGCGGGATTACTAGCATTTGTTGTATTATACAATTTACAAAATGTCAATATAAGTGAAAGAATACGAGAGCTTGCAACAATAAAAGTACTAGGATTTTATGACAAAGAAGTATATTCATATGTAGCAAGAGAAACAATACTATTAACAATAATAGGAACAATACTAGGCTTAATAGGAGGCTATTTCCTAAATGCATTTATTCTAAAAACATGTGAAATAAATATGCTAAGATTTAAACCAACAATAGAGCCAATAAGCTACATATACGCAATAGCACTAACAACAGGCTTTAGTATAATAGTAAATATAGCAACATATTTCGCCCTAAAGAAAATAGACATGATAGAAAGTTTAAAAAGCGTAGAATAAAAAACGCAGAGAAAAGGGGGGACGGTCCTGGAAGAAAAAAAGAGGGACGGTCCTGGAAAGAAGAAAACGGGGACGGTCCTGGAAAAAGAAATACAAGGACCGTCCCCGAAATTTAAAATTTTTATTATAAAATATTGACAAACAAAATCTGCTTATATATGATAAGAAAAATACAAAAGGAGGAATTTGAAAATGTTATTAAAAAATGCAATGGTATTTACAAATGGCAAATTTCAAAAATGTGATGTAGAAATAAACGAATCTACAATAACAAAAATTTCTAAAAACATCGAATCAAAAGATATCGATGCAGTTTATGATTTAAATAATATGTATTTATTACCAGGTTTAATTGATGTTCATACACATCTAAGAGAACCTGGTTTTATTTATAAGGAAACAATTGCAACTGGAAGTATGGCTGGAGCAAAAGGAGGTTACACCAGTATATGTGCTATGCCAAATTTAAATCCAACACCAGATTGTATGGAAAATCTGCAAGTGGAACTTGATGCAATAAAAAAAGATGCAAAGATTAATGTGTATCCATATGGAACAATAACTAAAGGTGAAAAAGGTGAAGAGCTTGCAGATCTAGATGAAATTGCTGACTATGTAATTGCTTTTTCAGATGATGGACATGGTGTTCAAAATGAACAAATGATGCTTACAGCTATGGAAAAAGCTAAAAGTCTCAATAAAATGATTGTTGCACATTGTGAAGATAATAGTCTTTTAAATGGCGGATATATACATGATGGACAATACGCAAAACTACATAATCATAAGGGAATATGTTCGGAAAGCGAATGGGGTCCAATAAAAAGAGATATAGAGCTATCAAAAAAAACAGGTTGTCATTATCATGTGTGTCATATATCAACCAAAGAAAGTGTTGATATAATTCGTAAAGCGAAAGCGGAAGGCGTAAACATAACATGCGAAACAGGACCTCATTATTTAACATTAAATGACATGGATTTACAGGAAGATGGAAGATTTAAAATGAATCCTCCTATTCGTTCAGAAGAAGATCGATTAGCTTTAATTGAAGGAATAAAAGATGGAACGATAGATATTATAATAACAGACCATGCTCCACATTCAGCAGAAGAAAAAAGTAAAGGATTAGCAGGAAGTAGCATGGGAGTTGTAGGATTAGAAGTAGCATTTCCAGTATTATATACAAATCTAGTAAAACCAGGAATAATAACATTAGAAAAACTAATAGATTTAATGAATACAAATCCAAGAAAAATATTCAAAATAGGAACAGAAATAAAAGAAGGACAAACAGCTGATTTAACAGTATATGATTTAAATGAGCAATACGACATAGATTCATCAACATTTGTATCAATGGGAAAAGCAACACCATTTGATGGAAATCATGTATATGGCAAATGTAAAATGACAATCTGCTCCGGTAAAGTTGTATTTAATTAAAAACGGAAGGAATGAGATAATTGGAAAATATATTGGAATATAAAATAATAGAAAACAAAAAAATTGCCAAAGATGTATTCAAAATGATATTAGAAGGAGATACGTCATCAATTACTAATCCAGGGCAATTTATTAACATAGAGCTTGAAGGTTTTTATCTAAGAAGACCTATTTCCATTTGTGATTATGATGACAAAACAATTACAGTTATATATAAAATTGTGGGAAATGGAACAGATTTTATGTCTAATTTAAAACCAGGCAAAGTTTTAGATATTTTGACTGGCTTAGGAAATGGATTTGACATAAACTGCGATGGCGATAATCCATTATTAATAGGAGGTGGTGTTGGAACTCCACCTATGTATAATTTATGTAAAAAGCTTTTAAATGCTGGAAAAAAGCCAATTGTAGTACTTGGTTTTAATACAGAAGAAGATGTTTTTTCTGAAAAAGAATTTAAAGATTTGGGCGTAGATGTTTATATTTCAACTGTAGATGGAAGTTATGGAACTAAAGGATTTGTAACAGATATTATTAAAAATTTAAACGGATATTCATATTTTTATGCATGTGGTCCAATGCCAATGTTAAAAGCTATATGTATGTCCATATCGGATATACATGGACAAGTTAGCCTAGAAGAGCGTATGGGATGTGGATTTGGTGCTTGTATGGGTTGTACAATTGAAACCCAAAATGGATACAAAAGAGTTTGCAAAGATGGTCCTGTTTTTAAAAAGGAGGAAGTAATATGGTAAAAAATGATAGATTAAAAGTAACTCTAAGTGGCGTAAAACTTGATAATCCTGTTATTCCTGCAAGTGGAACATTTGGATTTGGATATGAATTTACTAAATTCTACGATATAAATATATTGGGCTCTATTTCATTTAAGGGAACAACGAAAGATGCGAGATATGGCAATCCATTGCCGCGTATTGCTGAATGTAAAGAAGGTCTTATAAATTCAATAGGACTTCAAAATCCTGGCATTGATTCTGTTATTTCAAATGAACTTCCTAAGTTAAAAGCATGTTTTAAAAATCCATTAATAGCTAATATAAGTGGATTTTCAATTGATGAGTATGTGGAATGTTGCAAAAAAATTGACAAAGAAGATCAAGTTGAAATTATTGAAGTAAATATCAGCTGTCCAAATGTCCATAATGGTGGAATGGCTTTTGGAACAAATCCTGAATCTGCTAAAGAGGTTACAAAAGCGGTCAAAGCAGTTACTACAAAACCTGTATATGTAAAACTTACACCTAATGTTACAAACATTGTTGAAATTGCAAAAGCATGCGAAGAAGGTGGAGCAGATGGCATTGTTTTAATAAATACAATGCTTGGAATGAGAATAAATCTTAAGACTAAAAAGCCTGTAATAGCAAATAAAATGGGAGGTTTTTCAGGTCCTGCAATTTTTCCAGTAGCATTAAGAATGGTATATCAAGTTTATGAAGCAGTAAATATTCCAATAATTGGAGTGGGAGGAATTTCATCTGCAGAAGATGTTATTGAAATGATGCTTGCAGGTGCAAGTGCAGTTGAAATTGGAGCTGCTAATTTAAAAAATCCATATGTATGCAAAGAAATAATTGAAAATCTACCTGAGGTTATGGATAAGTATGGAATTGAAAAATTAACTGATGTTATTGGAATGGCACATTAATATAGATATTTAGAAAAAAGGAGATTAATATGGGAAAAGACGTTATAATAGCATGTGATTTTAAAAACAAAGAAGAAACATTTAAATTTCTTGATTTGTTTGAAGGAGAAAAATTATTTTTAAAAATAGGAATGGAACTTTTTTATTCAGAAGGACCAGAGATAGTAAAGGAAATTAAAAGAAGAGGTCATAAGATATTTTTAGACTTAAAACTTCATGATATTCCAAATACTGTAGAAAAAGCAATGAAATCATTAGCAAATCTTGATGTAGATATGACAAATGTTCACGCAGCTGGAACAATTGACATGATGAAAGCTGGTTTAAAAGGTTTAACTAAAGAAGATGGAACAAGACCATTACTTATAGCAGTTACACAGCTTACATCAACAAGTCAAGAAAGAATGGAAAAAGAGCTATTAATAAATAAACCAATAGAAGATGTAGTAATGCATTATGCAGAAAATACACAAAAAGCAGGACTAGACGGAGTTGTATGCTCTCCACTAGAAGTACAAGCAGTTAAACAAAGATGTGGAAAAGACTTTATAACAGTAACACCAGGAATAAGATTTGCTGCAAAAGATGCAGGAGATCAAGTTAGAATAACAACACCAGCAAAAGCTAAAGAGCTAGGCTCAGACTACATAGTAGTAGGAAGACCAATAACTCAAGCCGAAGATCCAGTACAAGCCTACAAATTATGCAAAGAACAATTCTGCTAAATTTAGTAAAGAATCAAAAAAACGGGGACGGTCCTGAAAAAATAAAAAGAGACAATTTTCAAAAAAAGAAAGGAAACGATTATTATGGAAAATTTAGAAACAAAAATTGCAAAGGATTTATTATCAATAGAGGCTATATTTTTAAAGCCAGATGACCCTTTTACATGGGCAAGTGGAATCAAAAGTCCAATTTACTGTGACAACAGATTAACTTTAACATCACCAATGGTTAGAAATGATGTTGAAGAAGGATTAGCAAGTTTAATTCAAGAAAATTTCCCAGGAGCGGAGGTACTAATGGGAACAAGTACAGCAGGTATAGCACATGCTGCCATTACAGCAGACATTTTAGGATTACCAATGGGATATGTAAGAGGAAGCAGTAAAGACCACGGAAGAAAAAATCAAATAGAAGGGCGATTAATAAAAGGACAAAAAGTTGTCGTTGTAGAAGATTTAATTTCAACTGGAGGAAGTGTTATAGAAGTTGTAAATGTATTAAGAGAAGCAGGTGCAATTGTATTAGGTATTGTTAGTATATTCACATATAACATGGAAAAAAGTGTTAAAGCATTATCAGAAGCTAAAGTCAAAAATGTAAGTCTATCGAACTTTGACACAATGGTAGAAGTAGCTGCAGAGCAAGGATATATAAAACCAGAGGCAAAAGAAAAATTAATAAAATTTAGAAATAATCCAAGTGATGAAAGCTGGATTGGATAATTAAGATTTGAGACGGGTGTCAGTGGGGACGGTTTGAAGTGCGGAAAAAAATACCACAGTGTCCCTATCTAGTTTTTT
>OGGC01000978.1_pt1 | contig 21600 bp, 10 predicted proteins | sample 1571181 | NCBI WGS metagenome assembly OGGC01 (sample SAMEA2581930, study PRJEB24529) | metagenome | biome: Human gut stool | place: China | collected 2011 | reverse complement strand
CGTGCTATGCAAAAAGCCCGTTATTCTACACATAACATCGGTCACTACGGGCTGGCATTCGATTATTATACTCATTTCACCTCACCCATCCGCCGTTTCCCGGACATGATGGTTCACCGTCTAGTAACGAAGTATATGGATGGAGGGCGCAGTGTATCCGAGGCCAAATACGAGGATCTTTGTGATCACAGCTCAAATATGGAACAAATTGCAGCCAACGCCGAACGTGCTTCCATCAAATACAAGTGGAATTCATGAGCGAACGTCTGGGACAGATTTACGATGGTGTCATCTCCGGAGTAACCGAGTGGGGACTGTATGTCGAACTTAACGAGAATAAATGCGAAGGTCTCGTCCCTGTCCGTGACTTGGATGACGATTATTATGAGTTTGACGAAAAGAACTATTGCCTTCGTGGACGCCGCAAGAACAGAACATATAGTTTAGGAGATGCCATTACCGTTCGTGTAGCACGTGCCAATCTGGAAAAGAAACAGCTCGACTTCGAATTAATTGAGAAATAAATTATGAAAACTTTTATTATTGAAGACAAACAACGAATCGAGTCCATTATCCTCCATTGCGATGCCTGCTTTGTAGGTATCACAGATTTAGAAGGTAATCCCTACGTAGTTCCGATGAACTTCGGTTATGAGAATGGCATCATATATCTTCATTCGGGTCCTGAAGGCAGCAAGTTGGAGATGCTGGAACATAATAATAATGTATGCATCACTTTCAGCGTTGGACATAAACTTGTCTACCAACACGAAAAGGTAGCCTGCAGTTACAGTATGCGTTCGGAAAGCGCGATGTGTCGGGGGCAAGTAGAATTCATCGAAGAGATAGACGAGAAACGCCGTGCATTGGATATTATCATGCGTCATTACACAGATAGTGAGTTCAACTATTCCGATCCTGCGGTACGTAATGTCAAAGTATGGCAAGTACGTATCAATCAGATGACAGGAAAAGTTTTCGGTCTGCGGGCCAACGAAAAGCCATGAAGCGGTTTTCCGGCTTTCGACAATACTTGAGTAGAGTATTCAACAAGCATTGTAGAGTATTTCCAAACTTATTTCTCTAAACAAAAGTTTAGATCACTTTTACCCTCACACCCTCACCATTGTCTGTATCTCTTTATCCATCGGCATTACAGGTGTGAGGGTAAAGGTGATTATAAAGACTATTCTATCCTCTCATATCAAAATCTTTTTGTATACTTGCAACATAAATAAAATAGATAAGTACTCTTGCAAAAAAATAGATTATGAAGAAACTGCTATGTCTCGCCCTGTTAGTATCTGCCGGAAGTATCTACTCCGGAAGTATCTCGGCAAACAACAAACCTACTGATAACAAATCCGGCAACAACTCAAAGGACATATACAAAAAGACCTGGATCGACTTCAATAAAAACGGTATAAAGGATGTATACGAAGATCCCTCCGCTCCTATCGAAGCCCGCATCGCCGACCTGCTCTCGCAAATGACGCTGGAAGAGAAAACCTGTCAGATGGCCACTCTCTACGGTTCGGGACGGGTATTGAAAGATGCATGGCCTACCACCGGATGGTCAACGGAAATCTGGAAGGACGGTATCGGTAATATTGATGAGCAGGCGAACGGACTGGGTAAATTCGGTTCTGAAATCTCCTATCCGTATGCCAACAGCGTAAAGAACCGACACACCATTCAACGCTGGTTTGTGGAACAGACACGACTGGGTATTCCGGTGGACTTTACCAATGAAGGAATACGCGGATTATGTCACGACCGGGCTACCATGTTTCCCGCTCAATGCGGGCAAGGTGCCACGTGGAACAAAAAACTGATCGGGGAAATTGCGAAAGTCACTGCAGATGAGGCAAAAGCATTGGGATATACTAATATTTATTCTCCTATTCTGGATATAGCACAAGATCCTCGCTGGGGACGTGTGGTGGAAAGTTATGGGGAAGATCCTTATCTGGTGGGCGAATTGGGAAAACAGATGATTCTCGGTCTGCAAAATGAAGGTATCGTTGCTACTCCGAAACATTTTGCCGTTTACAGTATTCCGGTTGGTGGACGTGACGGAGGTACGCGTACGGATCCGCACGTGGCTCCGCGTGAGATGAAGACTCTTTATCTGGAACCTTTCCGCAAAGGTATTCAGGAAGCGGGTGCTCTAGGAGTGATGAGTTCGTATAATGATTATGATGGGGAGCCTGTTTCCGGAAGTTATCATTTCCTCACGGAAATTCTGCGTCAGCAATGGGGATTCAAAGGATATATAGTATCGGATAGTGAGGCGGTAGAGTTTCTGCACACCAAACATCGTATCACCCCGACTGAAGAAGAGATGGCAGCACAAGTGGTCAATGCAGGATTGAATATCCGTACCAACTTTACTCCGCCACAAGATTTCATTCTCCCGTTGCGCCGTGCTATCAACGAAGGCAAAGTTTCTTTGCACACGCTCGATCAACGTGTCGGTGAGATTCTCCGTGTCAAGTTTATGATGGGACTTTTTGATAATCCGTATCCCGGTGATGACCGTCGTCCGGAGACAGTGGTACACAACGACGCTCATAAAGCAGTATCTATGAAAGCCGCTTTAGAGTCCATCGTTCTTTTGAAGAATGAGAATCAGATGCTTCCGTTATCCAAGAACTTCAGCAAAATAGCTGTGATTGGTCCGAATGGGGAAGAAGTGAAGGAACTGACTTGCAGATATGGTCCCGCCAATGCGTCTATTAAGACTGTATATCAGGGAATCAAAGAATATCTGCCTAACTCGGAAGTTCGCTATGCTAAAGGCTGTGATATTATTGATAAGTATTTCCCGGAGAGCGAACTGAACAATGTTCCATTAGATACACAAGAGCAGGCGATGATTCAGGAAGCGGTAGAATTAGCAAAAGCTTCGGATATCGCTATTCTTGTACTGGGTGGAAATGAGAAAACGGTTCGGGAAGAGTTTTCACGTACCAATCTTGACCTCTGCGGACGGCAGCAACAATTATTGGAAGCGGTTTATGCAACAGGTAAACCTGTCATTCTAGTGATGGTGGACGGAAGGGCAGCAACCATCAACTGGGCAAACAAATACATTCCTGCCATCATTCATGCCTGGTTCCCCGGAGAATTTATGGGGGATGCCATCGCTAAAGTTCTTTTCGGAGACTATAATCCGGGAGGACGTCTGGCTGTCACTTTCCCGAAATCTGTGGGACAGATTCCTTTTGCTTTCCCATTCAAGCCGGGTTCTGACTCCAAAGGGAAAGTCCGTGTAGACGGTGTACTTTATCCTTTCGGATATGGTTTAAGCTATACAACCTTCGGATATTCAGACTTGAAAATATCTAAACCGGTGATCGGTCCGCAGGAAAATATCACTCTTTCATGTACTGTGAAGAATACAGGAAAGAAAGCAGGGGACGAAGTAGTCCAGCTTTATATCCGGGATGATTTCAGCAGCGTAACCACCTACGATAAAGTATTGCGTGGCTTTGAACGTATTCACTTGCAACCGGGAGAAGAACAAACTGTCAACTTTACCCTTACGCCTCAAGACTTGGGATTATGGGACAAGAATAATCGGTTCACGGTAGAGCCGGGAAGTTTCTCGGTGATGGTGGGAGCTTCTTCACAGGATATACGGTTGAAGGGGAGTTTCGAGGTGCAATAAACTTGAAAAGACTAAAAAGCAAACACTAATAATTTTGTACCGGATGACTTAAAAAGAAAAGAGTATTTGAAAAACCTTGAATTTATAAAGCAACTTCTGATTTAAAATACTTATAAAAATATGGTCAAACAATAAATTGAGACTTCATTCTCTTTCTATCGTTTGACCATATTTGATGAATATACCTAGACTAACCTTAGTGAAAACGTCATTTTAGCATATATGTATTATTGCAAACTGAATTTCTTTGTTTGTACATCGCGGCTATTTCCACCAACCATCACTTCAAATTCTCCCGGTTCACATACCCAATTCAGCGCACTGTTATAGAATTTCAGTTGTTCTGCTGTGATATCAAAAGAGACAGTGCGGCTTTCCCCTTTCTTCAAATGGATACGTTCGAAGCCTTTCAATTCTTTCACCGGACGTGCTACACTCCCTACCATATCACGGATATACATTTGTACGATTTCGTCAGCATCATAGTTGCCCGTATTGGTGACGGTGACAGAGGCGGTTATCTTCCCCTTTTCATTCATTGAGTTATTGCTAAGTTGAAGATCACCGTAACGGAATGTGGTATATGACAATCCATATCCAAATGGATAAAGAGGATCATTGTCTATATCAAGATAGTTGCTACGGAATTTACTGAACCACTTTCCTGCCTCTAAAGGACGACCTGTATTCAAATGGTTGTAATACAAAGGGATTTGTCCTACGTTCTTCGGGAAGGTCGTAGTCAGTTTTCCACTCGGAGAAACATCTCCGAATACTACATCACAAATCGCGTCGGCTGCTTCACTGCCTCCGAACCATACATTCAGTATAGCCGGGAAATTTTCCTGCTCCCAAGTCATCACAGTGCTGCGACCTGCAAAATAGACCAGTACAATCGGTTTGCCTGTCTTTTTCAATGCTGTCAGAAGATCACGCTGCGCATCCGGCATTTCAAGATTAGTACGGCTGCTGGATTCACCACTCATTTCAGACGATTCACCAACTGCCGCCACAATCACATCCGCTTGGGAAGCTACACTCAAAGCCTCATCAAGCAATTCCTGCGCACTACGCGGATCACGCATTTCACGACCGAACATGGTAGCTTCCGCCTCTCTTTGAGCATCATACATCAGATTTGAACCTTTGGCATAAAGAACTTCCGCTTTACCTGCCAATGATTGCTTCATGCTTTCATACAGGGAATTGTATTTGTCAGAAGCAGCTGCCACACTCCATGTACCCGGCATATTGGCCTTTGTATTGGCAAGCGGGCCGACAAGAGCTATTTTGCCTTTACACTGTAATGGAAGCAGGTTATTTTCATTCTTCAAAAGCACAAATGTTTCAGTAGCTATTTTACGGGCTACGGCACGGTTTTCTGCCGTAAAGATATCTTTCTTTACACGGCTTGCATCACAATATTTATAAGGATCATCAAATAATCCGAGCTTGTATTTTGCTTCGAGAATACGACGGCAGGCTTTGTCTATTTCAGCCATTGTCACTTTTCCTTCTTTTAGAGATTTCTCCAAAGTAGTGAGGAACCCGTCTGCAACCATATCCATATCAGTTCCGGCACTAAGTGACATGGCAGATACCTGTTGAAGATCTCCCATTCCGTGAGCAATCATCTCGGAAATAGCTGTGTAGTCTGTCACAACAAAACCATCAAATCCCCAACGGTCACGCAAGACATCGGTCATCAGCCACTTGTTGCCGGTAGCAGGAATACCGTCAACCACATTGAAAGAAGTCATCACACTACCCACACCAGCGTCAATAGCTGCTTTATAAGGAGGAAAATAATTGTTGAACATACTTAGGTGACTCATGTCTACTGTGTTATAGTCACGACCGGCTTCGGGTGCGCCATACAGGGCAAAGTGTTTCACACAAGCCATAATAGTGTTCTTATCTGTCAGATCATCACCTTGATAACCTTTTACCATGGCTGCCGAAATCTCCGAACCTAAATAAGGATCTTCGCCTCCACCTTCAGCCATACGTCCCCAGCGGGGATCACGACAGATATCGACCATAGGACTGAAAGTCCAGCAAATACCATCGGCACTGGATTCTTTTGCGGCTATACGGGCAGATTCTTTGATAGCCTCCATATCCCAGCTACAAGACAGTGCCAAAGGAATAGGAAAAACAGTCTCATATCCGTGGATGACATCCATACCAAACAACAAAGGAATTTTCAAACGGCTCTGCTCTACGGCAATCTTTTGGACTTCCCGAATATTCTCCACTCCTTTTACATTGAAAAGACCACCGACCTGACCTTTCCTTATCTTACCGGCCACATCACTGCTCTTAGCTTGTCCGGTAACAATTTCACCCGACACAGGAAGGTTGAGCTGACCGATCTTTTCCTGCAAAGTCATCTTCCCCATCAGGTTGTCAATAAACTGATCCATTTTATCTTTATCGGCTTGCGGGGCAGCCATAGCAGTGAAAGCAGACGCTGTAATCACTGCTGTTAGCAAAAATCTACCTATTCTCATATTCTGTTTTGTATTTATATTATTCTTTCTTCTGTTTTTATTCGGCTGTTGTAGAAGTGAAACCTAGCTTTTTCAGTCCATCCTGAATTTCCGGACAACTCATGAATAACCGCCAAAGTAGTCCTGTACGGTGGTTCTCTATCATTGGCGCAATCGTACACTGGTCGATGGCGAGATAATGCGGAACAGTCCACTTTTCGTTCGGTGAGAATGCATCGTAGAATCCATATTTCCCCCAAATCCATGATCCTTGTTTATAGAAACCTTTCAAGGCGGCCATTGACTCTTCCGGTGTGTAAGGGAAAGAGGATAAAGCGGCAGTAGGAGTTATCACACCGAGATCATTGTCGGGCATGTGGGCTGAATAGCCATTTATGGAGTAACTCGCTGTAAGTCCCCAGCAATCAGGTCCATATCCTTTGTAGCCTTTCGGATTAGTGACACAATATTGATAATCACTCATCGCATGATTGCGTACCACATTCCAGTAGTTGGCATATTGATCGGTCAAGTTACGCGGGTCGAGACCGATATAAGAGTAGTGTGCCCAGAATAAGGGACCGCCTTTCTCTTCTGCGCCATTATGCTTCAGTTCGAGCGGGTAACCGTAAGGTTTGGAAGCGCTTTTGATGCCACCACTACGCGCCCACCCTTCATGGTAACAGGCTGCCGGAACGGAATGTGTAGGGGATGAAGCTGCAAGGATATAGGTAATCAGACATTCATTATAGCCCTCGAGCGGGAAGTTCATTTCCCAGCCATAGTTAGGAGACCAATGCCAGTATAATACATTCTGATCGCCGTTGCGATACCAGTCGAATTCCATCCCGTGCCACAGTTCGTCTATTTTAGCAGCCAGTGCTTTTTCTTTCTCGTTGCCATCCTTTACGTATTGCCGTACACACAGCAGGCTTTGCATAAGGAAGCTACTTTCTACCAGGTCGCCACCGTCATCTTTTGTTCCGAACGGTTTCACTTTGCCCGTAGGACCATGGAGCCAATGCGGCCATACTCCATGAAAACGATCGGCTTTTGCCAAATAATCTACAATCTTTGTCAACCGGGCTACACCTTCTTCCCGGTTGATAAAGTTTCGTTCGATAGCCACCAACAAGCCGGCAATTCCAAATCCGCTACCTCCAATCGTAATTACATCCTGGTCCTGCTGTGGATAAACATTATCAAGATGTATACGTTCGCAGGCCAGTCCGGAAGTCTTTTCCGCACCTTCCCACATATAGTTGAAATGCGTCTTTTGAATATAGTCGAGTAGTTCATCGTCGTTCGCAAATGCCTCGGGGCGATCAGGCTCCGCATCGGTCACTGTCTTGTTCTTTTGTGTACATGCGCATACCACTACGAGTAGAGTAATAAATATGCCGGTTCTTGTCCATTCCATCATCTTATAAAGTATTTCTTCTGATTAATAATTATTGTTTCACGACTTTCGACAACGCCGACCGCCCCGATTCATTCAAAGCTTCAATGGCAAAGTAGTAAGTCGTACCAAGGTCGAGTCCCCGGAAGTCATAATGATCCGCACCGTTCACGGTGATGCAGTTATATAGCTTTTCGGGAGCAATGCCATAATAAATATTATAGCCGTAGGCATCGGATGAGGGATTCCACGAAATCATTGCATTGCGCTTATCCTGTTTGTCACGCACTATCTTGAAGTTTCGTACGGGCAGAGGTTTCTCTCCATCAGCATTACCAAACACCCGGAACTCAGAAAGACAAAAATTGCCGGATGGAACATGAATGTTTTCCAGTTTCAGATAGCGGGCATCCAGCGTCTCACCCAATTCGATGTAGTCATGAGGCACATCTTTATCGTTATCACTTTTATCTACCGCCAGTGTCCAGTCTGTCCCGTTATCACTGGAGTAGATACGATATTGATAGTATAAATCGTTTGCACGATTATGCTGCACACTTTTATGGTCATAGTAGTTGAGTTGGATCGCCTTTATGTGTTTCATGGCGCCAAGGTCAATTTCTATCCACTCACCCGGTTCCCCGGTTTTAGCAGCCCAATACGTACGCATATTTTCATCGGTAAGATTGGAAGCGGAATAGATGCTGTCGGTGCTGGATACTTTTACCGGTTTCTCATAAGAAAGAAGCATCCATCCGGTAAACCGGTCAGCCGGATTTTTAATATCGTAGTCGGCATTCCAGCAAGGATAATCGCCGAATGCTGTGGTAGAGTACATCACCCCATCCGGATCGAATGTTGTAGGATATAATCCGATACGTCTTTCAAACTTATATTTGAGGGATAACATACAAGTACCCACATGCCAGTAGTTTCCTTTCAAATCTTGAAAAGTACCACTGTGTCCTACTCCCTGTACAAATCCACCGGGCTTATAGCTCATCGGATTATGCTGCTGGTAAGTGAACGGTCCTAATGGCGAATCACTGACATATACTCCGTCGGCATATACCTTAAACTCCGTTCCCGGAGCACCGTACTGAAAATAATATTTTCCGTTATGCTTCGTCATATAAGCTCCTTCGGTAAACGGACGCAACGTCACTTCATCATCATTGTTCATGCCAAACCGTTCCCAGCCATGTTCTTCCGGACGAAGCATCATTATATCATAGATCTTACTGACCGGACGAAAATCATTACGACTGACTTGTACGCCTTTAAGAGGGTATTCATTACTCGAACCATAATAAAGATAGAGCTTACCGTCATCATCCAAAAATAAGCAAGGGTCCCATGAAGGTAATGTATTACGTTCGATAGCACGTTTGAAACGCCCGGACTTGGGAGACGCGCTATACCATACGGGCAATCCTTCATAAGTAGAACCGGTATAGAACAGCGTATCTCCGCTTACAAATGCTGCCGGAGCACACATATCGTCGTCCGTAGGACGACGCTGGAAAGAGGCCGGAGCAAATTCCCAGTCACTTAGATTCTTTGAATAATGGAAGCCTCCCTGGTTCGTGGAAAACAGGAAATACTCATCTTTATAAATTAATCCCATCGGATCGGCAGAAGATCTGAACGATCCGTTAGACTGAACATTGTTGTTATAAGGTTCATAGTTATAACTAATATTCATAGGATTACAATAGGTACGAGTGACAGGATGCGCAGGGTCATACCACCTTGTAGCTTGAGCAGGCTGACGCTGCACAGACTTATGCTTTCCTGATTGCATAACGATTTTCACTTGCCGGTCGTCAACAGCACGTTTTACATTGGCAAAAGATTTTCCCGGATAATAGGCATAAAGATGCACATCGTTATCAGTAGCCTTCAACGTATAACGGCCTTCTATGTTCGTGTTACAATGAACCGGACTCGAGAAAAACATAACGGTAGCCCCTTCAAGCGGATTACCCCGTTCATCTACAACCGTTCCGGTTATTTCGTATTGATTTACTACCGGGATATAGTAGTCGCTTACCTGTCCTTTTACTACTTTTATAGAATCTTCCGGTGGTAATGCGTTCCCTGCCAAGGCAGAGAACGCTATCCCAGAACTTAGTAATATCTTTTTTACTATTCCTGTCATTTCCTAATTTTATTTAGACATAATTACTCGTCAATCGGTTCGTTCGTCAGACTTGGGATATTAGATACCTGATCGAAAGGAAGCGGATAATAGGTTTTATCTTCAGTCCATCCTTTGGAACCAAGCACAGAAGCAGCCTTACCGGTACGAATCAAGTCATTGTAACGTTCTCCCCACTCACAAACAAGTTCCATACGGCGTTCATCAAGGATTTGGTCTACAGTCGCACCATCAATCTCGGACATTCCCGCACGATCACGTACAAGTTTCAATGACGCATCACCATCCTTACCCAAACGTACCTTAGCTTCTGCATTCATCAATAATACATCAGCGTAACGGAATATACGTACATTGTTATTTGCACCATATTTGGTACGACCTGGTGTCAACTGATTTGTCGGAGTATAAGCTTTTCCATTCCAGCAATCTGTTTGAGTAGAGTTCTGCAATTCACGAATCACATCACCGCTTGGAGTAGTTGTACCAGCCAACAGGAACGAAGTCGTAGCACGGATAGTCTCACCACGAGCCGCTGCCCAATCACGGAAATCTTTATATATACCGATAAATCCCCAGCCTGAAATATTTCCGTCGTTCGCCGGTCCTTGGAATACAAACCAGTTATCAGCATCTACCATATCACCTGACCCAAGACCAAAGTCAGTACACTGACATTCGAATAACGATTCATCACAAACCTTACCCGGAATCTTGAATAAATTATAGTAATCATCATAAAGCTTAAATTTCTTGCTACCGATAATATCATCTGTCAATGTTTCAACTTCTCCATAATTACCCTGATTCAGATGTATCTTTGCTGCAAGCATCTCTGCCGAGAAAGCAGTGACAGCACCATAATGAGCCATTTCATTCGGACGTAATCTCGGAGTATGGTCCATCGTATACTGTAGATCTTCAAGAACATATTTATATACAGCATTGATCGTTGAACGGGTCATGTCGGTTTGAGTATTACTACGCAAAATAGTTACCGGACCAAAAGCCTGTACAAGTCGGTAATAGGCATAAGCACGAAGGAACCTCACTTCACCACAGTAAGAGCGGTAATTAGTCATATCATCGTCCGACGTGATATTTTCTGCGTAGGAATCCAGCGATTCAAGAGCAGCATTGGCCACTTTTATGATACCATAATACTGATTCCACATCTCGTTGAGTCCCCAGAAAGAACTGTCGTAGTTGTAGTTACCCATATCAATAAGGGTTGCCTGGTCATCTATACGTCCGGACCAAACATCATCATCACGCACGACAGACAATGGCCATATCACCCAGTGCATACCACCTGTTCTAACTTTAGCATATACTCCGGAAACCGCTTGATACATATTCTCAATTTGAGTAAAGTCTACATTCTCTTCCGGAACCTTATTTTCGGGCTCTTTATCAAGATAATCACATGATGTATTGCATAACATTAATGCTGGCAACGCATATATTAAGATATTCTTTAGTATTCTCATTTTCTTGTTCTTTTGTTAGATTAAAATTAATTTTCCATTCTGGCTTAGAAATCAATCTGGATTCCAAAGCTATAAGTAGATGTCAAAGGATAAACTTCTGTATCCCATCCTTCAGCATCGCTCAACTCCGGAGTGAATGAATTCGCCTTAAATGTCGTGAACGGACGGTCTGCCGTCAGTGAGAAACGGATACCCGGCAATGTGTAATTTCCCATCTTGATATTACGCAAACTATAACCGAGAGTTATGTTCTGAATACGGAAGAAATCCGCACTTTCTACAAAATAAGAGTTCACTCTTTGGTCAGATACATTCCAGCCCTTTACCAATGCTGCTGCAGACGGATGCGAGTTAGTAGAACCCGGTCCGGTCCAACGATTCTCATACTGTGCTTTATCAAAGTTATAATTAGACTGTGCATAACGCAAAGCACGTTTACGGTTGTATATCTGTCCGCCTGTTTGACCATACGTAGTCAATTCAAAATCCAGATTCTTCCAGTTCAAACCAAGATTAATGCCGTATGTAAAATTAGGTATGTAAGAGCCAAGTACTTGGCGGTCATCACCATCAATTACGTTATCACCGTTTACATCTTCATACTTGAAGTCACCCGGTACAAGCTTGTTGGCTACAGCAATCGGATCTTCCGCACATTCTTCCAAAGTTTGATAAACTCCTACAACTTTATATCCATAGTATGAATTCATTTCTTTGCCTACCATATTAATGGTCTTTCCTCCCTTGATAGAGCTCAATCCTCCAAGGTCTTTCACCTTATTCTTCAAATATGAAAGGTTCACTCCCAAATTATATTTGAAGTCTCTTCCGATATTATCATTCCAGTTAAGTGATAAATCAAAACCCGAATTCAGAATCTTACCATAGTTTCCGGCAAGTACGTCATTGCTGAACGGTAAACGCGGAGATATAACAGCTCTTTTTGTCAGGCGATAGAAATAGTCCAAATCTACATTCAAACGATTCTTAAAAGTAGAGAAATTCAAACCGACGTTTGTTTCATCTACCAGCTCCCACTTCAAATAACTGAAATAAGTTGTATTTTGATAGCCTGGGAAAGTAGAGTTTCCAAATACACCGGATGCAGAATTACCTGTGGTAATTGAAGCAAAACCGTCACTTGCAGCTACGTGGTCATTACCCAAACGTCCCCAGCTGGCACGCAGTTTCAGGTAATCGAAGAACTTTTGATCTTTCATAAAATCTTCTTCACTGATAACCCATGCAGCACCAACGGATGGGAAATATCCCCAATGTTCCTGATATTTGGAAGAACCGTCCGCACGCATAGTGAATGTCAACAGATATTTCCCTGCATAGTCATAACTTAAACGGGTGAAATAAGACTGACCGCGATAGCAGTAACCATCATCTCCAAGAGTTACACCTTCAGCATTTCCCTGACTCAAATAAAGCCATTCGTCTTTTCCTTCCGGTACATTATTAGCTTTTCCCCACATATATCTGTACTGTTGTTGCCGCATAGAGTAACCCAACATGGCTCCAAAGTTATGTTTTCCCCACTGATTATTATAGGTCAATATATTATCCCAAATGTAATTGTAATAGTTCGTATCTTTCTTTGTCAATTCTGAAACGGCCTGTTGTTGCCAGCTACTTACATAGTAGGGAGCTATATATTCACGACCACGAATGGCTGAATAATCATAACTATAACTCGTTCTGAAATTTAACTTCTCCGGCAAGAGTTGGAACTGTGCATAGAAGTTAGTCAATACCTGATAGTTCTCATTTTGTGAATCATAATAGTTGGCTGTTGCCACAGGATTGTAGAAGTTAGCAGTGAAACCAACTGCATCAGGTGATGCATACTTGTCGGGGAAAGTATTGTCATTTGCCGGATCATAAACCGGATAAATGCCCGGAGCATTAAATGCTTGCTGCCAAGCTTTATTTTGCGGCAAGACTTGGGTAGAGTTACTAAATACACCATTAAAACCTACCTTCAGCCAGTTGGTTGCTTCATAATCGAGTGCTGCACGGAAATTGAGACGTTTATAATTATTCTCCACATCCATTACACCATCCTGATACAGATAACTCATACCTACGGAATAAGTGCTTTTCTCTGTTCCACCACTAATTCCCAAACTGTGGTTAGTGATAAGCGCACTCCGCAGTAACTCCTTATACCAGTCTGTGTCTGAATCGAATTTCCAGTTATGAAAATCCGGATCGGAATAATCACCGCCGAATTTATCAATAGAAGCCTTCATGGTAGATACATATGCATCATAATTAGCTTCGAGAAGCATAGTAGAATACTCTTGAGAGTTAGCCATTTCTAAAACGTTTGTAGCTTTCTGTACACCTATATATCCGTTATAGGTAATTTTAGCTTTTTGGTTACGCTGTCCTTTTTTGGTAGTGATAATAACAACACCATTGGCAGCACGCACACCATAAATGGCAGCAGCCGAAGCATCCTTCAACACAGACATATCCTGAATGTCATTACTATTGAGGAAATTGATATCATCATAGAACATACCATCCACTACATAAAGAGGCGAGCTGTTGGAAAATGACCCTTTACCACGAATAGCTACCTTCGGCCCTTCTCCCGGAGTACCGCTATTGGTTACGTTTACTCCGGCCACTTTCCCTTGCATAGCAGCCATAGGTGAAGAGGCGGGAGTAGAAAGTAACGCTTCTCCCTTGACTACCGTAATGGGAGAAGTCAAGTCCTTGGCCTTGGCTGAACCGTAACCGATCACAACCACTTCTTCCAGCTTCTGAACATCATCTTTTAATTGAACATTGATTACATTCTTCCCTTTTACAGCAATTTCTTGAGGTATCATTCCTATATAAGAGAAGGTAATAATAGCATCTTCGGGAACGTTTTCCAAAGTATAGTTACCATTAAGGTCCGAGATAGTACCAGTATAGGTACCTTTTACATGAGCAGACGCACCAATGATCGGTTCACTAAAGGAATCAACAATAGTACCTCTGATTGTTTTGTTTTGAGCAAGCAGTGTCTGTAAACACAACACTGCAACTACAAGAAAAGTAATCTTTCTCTTCATTTTTTTACGTATTAGTTGATAATAAGGTTGCTAAAAAATCGATGCAACAAAGGAATGGAGTTTTTAAAATTCTTGCAAAATAACGCATACTACGCTACTACTTTTATGCTGTACAACACTACGTTTTTAGTACGTTTATCGCTTGTAGACACTTATTTTGGCATGTTTTTTCGCTGATTTGGGATTTTTTAATTATTTGATATTATATTTGAAATTATTTTCCATCACTATAATAGAGAGAGTATTCTATGAGACGCACTGATTTTATCTATTTATTATTTATTTTCATAGGAGGATGTTTATCCCCAGTAATAAGTCATGCATCTACATTTATGCCCATTGTGACCAACTATACAGCCAAAGACTACCAAGCGGGATTACAAAACTGGGCTTTAGCTCAAGGAAAGAACGGAGAGATGTACATTGGAAATAATACAGGACTATTATGTTTCGATGGCTATACGTGGAGTAAATATCAAATGCCCGGTAATCAGCTTGTGCGATCCATACTCATTGATGGTGACCGTATTTATGTGGGAACATACGAGGATTTCGGCTATTTCAGCCGCAACTCTCTTGGTATACTTGAATACACTTCCTTATGGAGCCAACTCAAGAATATCGAAACGCACAATGATGAAATATGGAATATACTCAAAATAGGTGAATGCATTTATTTCCAATCATTCAGTTCTTGGTTTAAATATGACGGAAAGAAAGTAACCGCACACTATAACTCTCAACATTTGCCATTGTATTTTCATAAAGCGCATGGACAAATCTATGTACAGATGGTCAACGGTGATTTTTATCTTCTGGAAAATGATGAATATAAACTATTGATTAAACGTAAAGCATTAAAAGATGACTCTGTGGTTGCAGTCATTCCCACCGCAGGAGGAAAAATGATTCTATGTACCGAGTGGAACGGACTTTTTGACTATGACGGAAAGACACTTTCTCCCCACCCTACCGCTATCGATCAGGAATTAAAAAGTCAGCAGATGAATCGTGCCGTAATGATTCCATCAGATTCGACAATCGTACTCGGAACGATCCGCAATGGTATTTATGCCGTTGACAAAGAAGGAAAAGAGAAGTGGCATTATGATATGGAAAATCGTTTATATAACAATTCTGTATTACGGCTTTTCTGTGATCGGGATAATAATGTATGGGCGGCACTTGATATCGGCATTGCATTAATCCATACCGGTTCTCCCTATTCCATTCTGATACCTGACCGCAATTCACAGTCATTCGGAATGGTATATGGGGTCAATGCATTTAATAATAGTCTATATATTGCTACTAACCAGTCTGCCTGGTTGTACTCTTTTGCCGACCAAACAATTGTTCCTATCCAGGGTACCGAAGGACAGAACTGGCATATCAGTACATTTGATTCACAAATTCTGCTGGGAAACAATTTCGGAACTAAAATTATAACGGGAACTGTAGCCAGTAACATCCCTGAAACAGAAACTAGTAGCACGTGTCTGCGCAAATGTATAATTAATGGGCAGGAAGTTCTCATTGAGTCGTCTTATTATAACCTCCGAGTCTATCGTAAATATAATGGTAAATGGAGTTTTTCTCATTCCATTGATGGCTTCTGGAATCCGGTACGCCAGTTCGAGGTCGATCATAGTGGAAATATATGGGCTGCACATATGAGTCTCGGTATCTACAGGATAGAGCTTTCAAGGGATTTAAAAAAGGTGGAAAAGTGCACGTATATCAAATCATTGTCAGACGAAGAGAATAATGCAAGCCTAATGCATGTTATGAAGATACGTGGAAGAGTGGTATTGTCGGACAGCAAAAGAACGTATACTTATGATGATATTAACCAACGTATCATACCTTTCGTACAACTTAACTCCATTCTCAAAAATGGGATTAATATGGCTATACCGGTAGATGATAACCTCTATTGGCTTACCGACTATCGTGGATACACCCTGATAAGATATGATAATGACAATTTCAGGATGGAACGCTTCATCCCTTCCTCTTTTTTCGGACTTGAATGCAATGAAAACAATAATAATGTATATGTAAACAATAACATTACTTATTTCTGTCTCAACAATGGTATAGGGCGTTTGGATATGAATCTGAAAAAAGACACTTTGCTGCAAAGGAATTCTTTACTCATTAGAAAAGCTACTTCTTTGTCGCAGGATTATCAATTGCATCTAATGCCTGTATCTGCCGAAAAGAAAGACAACAAGAAAATATGGGGGGATATAACTTTCCATTTGTCTTATCCTAATTTTAACTGCGAACCTCTCCGTTTTTGTTATCACCTCACGGGAAGTAGCTTGGATCTGATGTCAGAATCAGCCGATCCGGTAGTCACATTTGGTAGCTTAGGGTATGGAGATTATCATTTTACGGCTTCAGTGAAAAATGTCGATGGTCAGGTACTTAGTTCCGTAGAATATTATTTCAATAAACCACGCCCATTTTATCTGTCCATATATGCTTGGATAATATATGTGCTTCTTGCGAGTGTAATAGTATACTTCTACTCTCGTTGGCATGCTGCCAAAATGCTAAGAAAACGTAATAGGGAGTTTGAAAAAGAGAAAATGAAACAGGACTTCAAGATGTTGGAGCAGGAACATATCATTGCGCAACAACGCGAGCAATTACTTGAAGCAGAATTACAGGTCAAAAGTAAGGAATTAGCCAGCCTGGCTCTCGATGCCGTAGTCCAACGTAAAGCGGTTGAAAGCTTGAAAGAGGTTATGTCTGAACAAGAACATAAGGGAATTATCAATCAACATGATATAGACACCATACTAAAACAGATTAACGGAAACCTGAATGAGGAGGAATTCTGGGATATTTACCACAAGAATTTTGATATGATCCATAAGAATTTCTTCCGTAACCTGCGTAAACAATATCCCAGTCTCACAGCCAGTGACTTGAGATTTTGTGCACTGTTACGGCTAAATCTATCGACCAAAGATATTGCGCAGTTCACCAATCTTACTATTCGTGGAGTAGAAACAGCCCGTTACCGAATAAGAAAGAAACTTGCCATTCCCGGAAATATAAATCTTGTTGATTTCCTGATTGACTTTACATAGGAACATTTACTGAATATTCCTTCTAATTTCACACCCCTATTCTGTTGGGATTTTCTAAAGAAACTTTATCTTTGTAATGTCAACAATTAAAAGAATATGGTTCGTTTTAATCTTGTTATCACCTTACTACTAATGATAAATATGGCTGTCAAAGCCGAACTGACCAACCGGATGTTCGATGTCAGGCATGTAGGCTATGCAGAAGGCCTTAGTAGTCAACGTGTTTTTTCGATTGTCGAGGATGGAGACGGTGCGATGTGGATTGCTACAAAAACCGGAATAGACAGATACAACGGTCATACGGTAAAGAACTATGATTTACCGGGCAGTTTCTATTATGGCGATCTTGCCGGACGCAGGCTTTACTTATTGTACGACGCACAACAAGGACTGTTTGCCTACGACCATACCGGACGAATTTACCGATACTCCACCATCCTGGATCATTTTGAGCAAGTCCTCCACCTGGGACAATTGATTCAGGAAGAAGTCATCTTGAACAAACTCTGTTTGGATAGTGACGGAACCTGGTGGATGGGGGCGGATAAAGGACTATACAAGCAAGAAGCGGACCATCGTATAGTTGCCGTGTTGAAAGGACAATATGTCAACGACATCGCATTTGCCGGCGAGTCGCTTTTTGTGGGTACTTCTAACGGAGTCTGGCAACTGTCACACGCCTTGCCGGATAGGAAACGCCAACTGCTTGAGGGGTGGAATGTACAAACATTGTTCTGCGACAAACCGAAAAAAGAACTCTGGATAGGCACATTTGGCAGCGGTTTGTCTGTGATGAACCTCGACACTTCCAAAGTGCTTGCGCTGGAGGGACAAGGGAGCACGTTCCTTCATCCGATACGGGCAATTACAGACTATGATGTACATACCATACTCATAGGCGTAGACGGTGGCGGTGTGTATGCGATAGACAAGGACACTAAGAAAGCCCGTTTACTGATGAACACCAAAGATGACACAGATACTTACCTGCGCGGAAACGGCGTATATGCCGTAACCAGAGACGACCAGGGCAACATCTGGATAGGTAGTTATACGGGAGGTGTATCCGTGGCTATCCTGCTGAAACATCCCATTTCGATATTAGCACACGAAAAGGGAAATACCCATTCTCTCATCAGCAACAACGTGAATGATATCGAAGAAAACCCGGATGGCAACCAATGGTTCGCTACCGATGATGGAATCAGCATCCGAAACACCCTGTCAGGCACTTGGAAACACGTGCTGAAAGAAATCGTAACCATTTCTCTTTGCACATCCGGAAATGGGAACGTATGGGTAGGAACGTACGGAGACGGAGTGTATCTACTGGATAACAACGGACGCGTGTTACGCCATCTCACCAAGCAACAAGGGCAATTGACCACCAATTATATTTTCTCCGTCAGACAAGACATGGAGGGAGACTTATGGATAGGAGGTCTGGACGGATGCCTGATCATGTTTGAAAAAGAAAAAGGCAGCAGACGGTCTTTCGACGTGAATTGGGTACAGTCCATTGAACCTATCGACCGAAACCGGGTAGCGGTGGCTACGGTCAACGGTTTTTTCCTGGTGGACAAACATACAGGGAATATACAGCACTATGCCAATTCCCAGGAATTTCACAATCAGAATGTCAGTGCTTATATCATCTCTATGCTGTTCAATGACGACGGAACCGTGTGGCTGGGAACCGAAGGGGGAGGATTGAATCTATATGATATGAAAAACCGGACGGTAAAGACTTTCACTGTTCAAGAGGGATTGCCGTCCAACGATATATATAGTTTGCAGCGAGACGACAAGAAACGCTTGTGGGTCAGCACCGGAAAAGGAATTGCCTTGATAGACAGCCTGCGCGTGTCGAACCTCAACTATGCGGGCAATATAGACAAGGAATATAACAAATCCTCATTTGCCCGGTTGATGAACGGCGAGTTTGTGTATGGCAGCACGGATGGCGCTGTCTTTATCATGCCACTCGACATCTCAACCGTAGACTACTGGACGCTCCTGCGTTTCACAGGGCTGACGGTTGATTATCAAAACGTCCAGGAAGAAGAATCGTTGAAACCTGCCATCCATGATATGCTTGCCGACCGTGCGGTACGGCTTGGCTATAAATACAACTCGTTTACCGTTTCTTTTGAATCTATCAACTATCGTTTCCAGCGCGATATTGTCTATCAGCATATTTTAGAGGGGTATGACAATGACTGGAGCAAACCGTCTGCCGAGGGCAAGGCATCCTACACCAAGGTATCGCCGGGCACTTATCTTTTTAAGGTGCGCAGCCTGCGGCGCAGCGACGGAAAGACTATCTCCGAAAGCACCTTAGAAGTGAAAGTGAGCCAGCCATGGTGGAACTCGTGGTGGGCTTGGACTATTTACCTATTTATAATAGGCTTCGTTTTCTATTTCATCCTGCGCTATAAGAGCAACCAGCTCCAAAAGAAATACGACGAAGACAAAATACGTTTCTTCATCGACACGGCGCACGACATTCGCACGCCGGTAACGCTTATCATGGCGCCGCTGGAGGATTTGAACCGGGAACAGGATCTCTCGGACAAAGCCCGTTATTACCTGAATCTGGCCCATGAAAGTACCCAGAAACTCCATTCGCTCATCACACAGTTGCTCGAATTTGAAAAGGTAGACGCCCACAAGCCATCCTCTTCATCGGTTCCGCTTTGTCTGAATGAAGTTTTGCTGAAAGAAGTCTCCGTCTTCCGGTCTTTTTGCGAGAAGAAGCAGTTGACACTGAATCTGACCCAACCCGACGAATCCGTTTTCGTTTCGGCCGACAAACACCTGATAGAGATGTTACTCGACAATCTTCTTTCCAATGCCTGCAAATACACCATGCCCCAGGGAGAAATCAGTCTGGATTTGAAAGCCACGAAACGCAAAGCCATCCTTTCGTTGAAAGATAACGGAATAGGCATACCGAAGAAAGCGAAGAAGCACATCTTCTCCGATATTTACAGAGCCGAAAATGCCCGGCAGTCACAGGAAGAAGGAACCGGATTCGGACTGTTGCAGGTGCAACGCATTGTAAAGATGCTGCATGGAAAAATCACTTTCTGTTCCGAAGAGGGCAAGGGAACTACTTTCATCGTAACATTGCCACGAACCACCACCGTAGCCGAACCCGTGTCGCACGAATCATCCCTCGAACACCTTGCCGGCACATCGAATAATAATAGCCACGAAACGGATAAAATGAAAGATCCGGACGACCGGAATACATTGCTCATTGTAGAAGACCACGAAACTCTCCGTCACTACCTCCGCCAGACCTTTGAACACCTCTATCGGGTGATTGATGTTGCCGACGGACACGAAGCTATCGCCTGTCTCGCCAATGAATATCCGGACATCATCCTCTCCGACGTCATGATGCCCGGCATACGGGGTGACGAGCTTTGCAGAATGGTCAAGGAAAATCCTGACACATCAGGTATTCCCGTCGTTCTGCTGACGGCAAAGGCTAACCACGAAGCAATAGTGGAAGGATTGAAGAAAGGCGCGGATGATTATATCCCCAAACCATTCAGTACAGAGATACTGAAATTGAAAGTACAAGGATTGATTGACAATCGAAACAGGCAACGGCAGTTTTTCATGCGGCAAGCCATCGCTCAAGTAGAGGCGGGCGGCAAACGTGACGACAATGAAAGCAATGAAAACAATGAAAGTATCGACAACAAAAACGTAACGACAGCAAGCGAAACAATGGCCGAGGGCGACCGTCGGTTTATCATGCAAGCTACCCGGTTTGTTCTTGAACATTTGGATGAACCCGATTTCAACATCAATCTCTTGTGCCATGAAATGGCAATGAGCCGGACACTATTCTACAGTCGCCTTAAATCACTGACGGGAAAAGGGCCGCAAGAGTTTATCCGTATCATCCGGCTACAAAAAGCTGCCGAACTGCTGAAAGAAGGTAAAAGCGTAACCGATGTCGCCGCCGAAACCGGATTTGTCAACACGAAGTATTTCAGTTCATTGTTCAAGAAACAATTCGGGATGCAGCCAAGTAAATATAGTGGGAAGTAGACAAGCATTCATGTTCGGTTTTGAATTAGAATTAGCTCGTTTCCGGTACAGTAATGAACTGTTTCAGCCTATTCTGACAAGGGTATATTCTCACTGCAATGAGAAAAAGTTCTCATTGTAATGAGTATTTCTTCTCATC
>OGGC01000947.1_pt1 | contig 22128 bp, 12 predicted proteins | sample 1571181 | NCBI WGS metagenome assembly OGGC01 (sample SAMEA2581930, study PRJEB24529) | metagenome | biome: Human gut stool | place: China | collected 2011 | reverse complement strand
TTTTCCCCAAAAAGTCAAAACCTCCGGCTAAGCCGGAGGCTTGAGTAAGCCCTATAAGGGCTTTATGCGGACAAAGCCCCTTAAGGGGCCCGAAAAGATTTGCCGATTGCATTGTTTTCTCGGGCTACCCCTTAAGGGGTTTTTGTTATGCCTTGGTATTCTTGCTACCCGTAAACGGGTCTACGAATTCCTTGATGCTTATCTGGTCGGCTATTTGGTCCTCTTGCAGTTGATTTTGGATGTAAGCTTTAATTGCTTTTTTGTTTCGCCCTACTGTATCTACGAAATACCCTCTGGCCCAGAAATGTCTGTTTCCATACTTGTACTTGAGATTTGCGTGTCGGTCGAATATCATCAGGCTGCTTTTTCCCTTTAGATACCCCATGATCTGCGATACGCTATACTTTGGAGGGATACTGATTAGCATATGGATATGATCCGGACACGCATTTGCTTCTATAATCTCTACTCCCTTTTGTTGGCATAATTTTCTTATGATTACACCTATGTCTGTTCGAATTTCCCGATAGATTTCCATCCTTCGATACTTAGGCGCAAATACTACATGGTATTGACACCGCCAACTGGTATGTTCTAAACTACTGATATCTGGATTTTTCATGAATCAGTCTCCTTGTTTTTGTGAATTTGGTCGGCAAACCTTTCATTCACTCTAACTTGGAGACTTTTTCTTGTCTACTCCGCCCCTCGCTATAAGCTCTTTTTCTCCCCCGGCATAGCCGGGGGTTGCCTTTGTCAAGACAACGCGCAGAGCTGTTCCTCCAGACCCTTGCCGAGAGTGTCACTGTTGGTGGTGAAGTGGACGCTGGCGGGGGCGTCATCCGTGATTTCGCCCAATCCGAAAAGACCACGATCGACCTCGAAGCCGGCTATTACGACATTTCGAGCGAGGAGTTCCCCGAAAACATGTGGGAGGGTCACGATTTCCTCGTCTTCGTCGCCGGCACGAAAGCCAACCCGATTACGGCCAACACGCGGGTCCGCATCATCTGCGGCTCCCTCACGCAGAACTCCGCCGTCAACAACCGCATTTACCTCGACAATTTCTACATCCGCCGTCTGCAGAAGGTCGAAGAGGACTACTTTGCCGAAAACAACGGCAGCGGTAAGGACATCATCCTGGGAGCGCCTTTCGACGAGGAGGAACAAGAGTAAAAAAGAGGAACAAGTCGTTTCAACAAAAAAAAGCCTAAAATGAATAAAATTCTTCACTCAATAAGAGCATCCGTCCGAGTGATGTCGCTGGTGGCGGTACTGATACTGCTCGCGGCGCACACGGCGCCGGCAACGGCTCAACAAAAGGCCCAGACTGTCAGCGGAACCGTCCTCGACCCGGACGGCAACCCGCTGATCGGCGCCACGGTCGTGGTCGTCAAAGGCACGCAGGGCGCAGTCACCGATGTCAAAGGCAAATTCACCATCAAGGCCAAGCCTTCGGACAGCCTCCAGATTTCGTACCTGGGTTACAAGACCGAGACCCTGAACGTGGGTTCGCGGACGAACTTCACCGTCAGGATGGAGAAGGACTCCTCCACCGACATCGACGAAATCGTGGTCATCGGTTACGGCCAGGTCGCCAAAAAGGACCTGACCGGTTCGGTCGCGACGGTCAAGATGAACGACATCAAGGACGTACCGGTTCTTTCGGTCGACAACGCCCTTCAGGGACGTATCGCCGGAGCCGACTTCATGTCGACCACCGGTGAGCCGGGCGCCACGACCACCATCCGCATCCGCGGCACGCGCTCGATCAACGCGTCGAACGAGCCGCTGATCGTCGTCGACGGCGTGATGGACGCCATCCACGACCTGAACGACATCAACTCCGACGACATCGCGGGCATATCCGTCCTCAAGGACGCCTCCTCGACGGCGATCTACGGTTCGCGCGGCGCCAACGGCGTCATCCTCATCACCACCAAGCGGGGTCTCGGCTCCAAGGGCAAGGTCAACATCACCTTCAAGACCGACATGGGCTTCTCCCAGCTGCCCCGTCAGCTCGACATTATGAACGCGTCGGAATTCGCGCAGTACCGCAACGACTACGCCTATTTCGGCAACGACGCCAACCACCCCGACGTAGGCAAGGACACGCCCCTCTCCGGTTCGGTCTATTCCGACCCGCTCTCGCTGGGCGAAGGGACGAACTGGATCAACGAGATCACCCGCACGGCCCTCTATTCCAACTACGCCCTCTCGCTGTCGGGAACCAGCGACAAATCGTCGTATTACGCTTCGTTCTCCTACAACGACACCGAAGGTATCATCCAGGACAGCGGCCAGCAGCGTTTCACGGGACGTATCAACCTCGAACGCCAGTTGTTCAAATGGATGAAAGTCGGCTATACGGGTTCGTACACCTGGCGTCACAACGACCAGAACAAATCCTCCATCGGCGGAACGGCCTGGTACAGCAGCGCCCAGTATCTGTCACCGCTGCTCAAGCCGAACGACACGTATAACCCGCTGTATTACAACGGGCAGAAGATCAACACGCAGCGTGCGCTGATCGACCTGAACACCTATTACCTCGAACGCCACTCGAACAACCACGCCTTCACGCTGAAACTGGAGCCGGTGAAGAACTTCACGATCAACAGCACCTTCTCCTACTATCTCTACCAGCGGCATACCTACCGTTACTATCCGGGAACCCTTCCCCTGAAAGGCGAGAACGAAGGCGGCGAGGCCTACCGCGCCGAGTGGGACGAGCACTCGTTCTCGTGGGAGACCACGGCCGGCTACAAGTTCGAGAAGAACGGCCATTCGTTCGACGTTCTCGGCGGTTTCTCGGCTTACAGTTTCGCCTCGCACGATTTCAACCTGAGCGGCAAAGGCTACATGGACGACGCCATCCTGTGGAACAACATGAACGCCGTGCAGGACAAAGAGACCTATTCGGCGGGCACTTCCTACTCGAAGAAAACCAAAACATCGGTCTACGCGCGTCTGAACTACAACTGGAAGTCGCGCTATTACCTGACCGTGACGGGACGTTACGACGGAGCCTCGAACTTCGCGGCCAACAACAAGTGGGCGTTCTTCCCGTCGGCCGCCCTCAAGTGGAACATTTCGAACGAGAATTTCCTGAAGGACTGCAACTGGATCGACGACCTGTCGCTGCGCCTGAGCGCCGGTCTGACGGGTAACGACGCGATCAGCACCTACCGTTCGCTCGCCACCCTCTCCTCGACGACGGGCGGCTATCTGTTCGACGGATCGCAGCCCGTGGCGTTCTACCGCAGCCGCCTGGACTCCCCGGACCTCACGTGGGAGAAGACCACGGCCTACAACGTGGCGATCGACTGGTCGATGTTCAAAGGCCGCCTGAACATCACGGCCGAAGCCTACAAATCCAAAACGACCGACCTGCTGATGTCGCTGGCCGTTGCGGCCCAAACCGGTTACACGTCACGCTGGACCAACATCGGCTCGACCTCGAACAAGGGTATCGAGCTGTCGGTCGAGAGCCACAACATCGTCCGCCCGAAGTTCCACTGGTCGACGACGCTCACCCTGTCGCACAACGAACAGAAGGTCGACGACATCGGTTCCGAGGACTTCATTTCGGCCTACAACTCGCCGGGCAACAACCCCTACATGATGTACGGCTACGTCAAGGGCTACCCGCTCAACTCGCTCTGGGGATTCAAATACGGCGGCACGTGGAAGAGCGCCGAGGAACGCGAGGAAAACGCGGTGACGAAAACCTACGTCAGCCCGGCCAATACCGACGGAGGCCCGCGCTACTACGACACCAACCACGACGGCGTGCTCTCGCGCGAAGACCTGATCTACCAGGGCAACGCCGACCCGTATCTGTACGGAGGTTTGCAGAACACGTTCTACATCCACGGTTTCAAGCTGGGCGTCTACTTCGCCTACTCGCTCGGCGGCAAGATCTACAACTATTCGGAGATCTACATGGCCGGTTCGCAGTTCGCTAACCAGTACCGCTACATGCTGAACGCCTGGCATCCCGTCCGGAACCCGAATTCCGACATTCCGCGGGCCGGAGCGAAAAGCGACGCCGCGCTTCCGAGCGACTTTATGATCCACGACGCTTCGTACCTCCGGCTGAAGAACGTCACGCTGTCGTACACGTTCGACCTCAAGAAAAAATGCTCGTGGATGAAAGACCTCACCCTGAGCGTATCGGGCGAAAACCTCTTTCTGTGGAAAAAGTACAACGGATTCGACCCCGACGTTTCCAGCGAGGGAACCTCGTCGACGCTGCGCCGTATGGACCTGGGCGCCTATCCCAAGCCCCGCACCATCATATTCAGCCTTCAGTTGAGATACTAACCTAACAGAATTAAGACGATGAAACTCAAACATATATTCTACACGGCCGCGGCCATGGCCATGCTTTCGTTTCAGGCATGCACGCTGGACGAAGACACATCGGGCATCTCGAATCCCGACGACTTCTTCCGCAAATTTTCGGAATGCCAGTCGGTCGTAAACGGATGCTACATTCCGATCAAGTCGATCTACACCTATACCTACATGATCGCCACCGAGTGTGTCACCGACATCGCCTACTGCCCGTCGGGAACGCTCGACGCCAGCCTGGACATCTCGCCCGCCGTGCCGCGCATGGGTTCGACGGTCTGGCGCAACGGCTACCTCGGCGTACAGCGCTGCAACTTCGCCGTCAACGGCATCGAGCGCGCCTATAAAAACGAGGTGATCAGCGAGGAGCAGTACCACCAGCTGCTTTGCGAGGCGAAAACCCTGCGGGCATTCTTCTACTGGACGCTGACCTGCTTCTTCGGCAACGTTCCGTTCTATTTCGACGACGTTACGGACAACGAGGTTTTGAGCCGGATTCAGGTGCTGCCGCGCATGGACGCCAACGAGACCCGCAACAAGGTCATCGAAGACCTTCAGTCGATAGCTCCCCTCGCCGCCCAAACCCGCACCTACGACAACGAGGCCAATCGTCTGGGAGCCTCCTGCGCCTACATGCTCATCGCCAAGATGGCCATGTGGAACAAGCAGTGGGACGTGGCGCTGGACGCGCTGGAGCAGATCGAAACGATTTACGGTCCGCTGTCGCAGTACGACTACGCCGAGAATATCCTGTTCCGGAACAAGAACACCCCGGAGTCGATCATGGAAATTCAGCACACCTACACCCAGGGCGCCCTTACCTACACGTCCAACGTGGCCTGCATCTGCCAGCCCTACCCGCGTGCGGCCAACTCGGCGGTCTACGACGGCGTGGAGATTCCCGAACTGGGCGACCAGGCGACCGTCTGGTCGGCGATGCGTCCGAACGTCTATTTCAGCCAGGGTCTCCAGTCCAAAATGGGCAAGGACATCCGCGCCAAGTACAACATGGCATGGGGATACGAGGACAAGACGTTCAACAGCACCAACACCCGCCCGTGGTGCGGACCGAAGTTCTGGTGTCCGAACATGCAGGCCTCGAACGACGGCAACAACTACAAGGTCTTCCGCTATGCCGACGCGCTGCTGATGATGGCCGAGTGCTATTTCTACAAGGAAAACTACGAAAAGGCGGTCGAATACCTCGACATGACCCGCACGCGCGCCAATCTGTCCAAGTACACCTTCCGCACCCCCGCGCGCCTCGAGGAGGAGATCCGCAACGAGCGCGCCCGCGAGCTTTTCGGCGAATTCCAGCGCAAGTACGACCTGGTCCGCTGGGGCATCTGGTACGAAGCCGTAACGGACAACAGCGACTACGCCTATCTGCAACTCAACACGGCTAACAGCCGGATCAAACCGTGCCACCGCTACTATCCCATTCCCGACACGGAGGTCACCTACTCGAAGAACAACCTCGACAACAACGAATACAAGGCTTACGGCTTGTAATAATCCGAAACTTTCAGACGAATGAAAACAATATTCAATAAACAGAAAAGATCGGTCGCCGGCGTACTGATCGCCCTGACGGCCCTGACGACGGCCCTGACCGGCTGCCAGGAGGATTTCGAGCTGGACCTGCCTCTGGCGGTCTCGGCGCGCGAACTTTCCCTGACCAAGGATGCCGGCTCGACGCACGTGCTGGTCTACTCGAACGGCGACTGGACGGCGCGCTTCACGCGTCCCGTGAAGTGGGCCTCCCTCAACAAACTCCAGGGATACGGCAATAACGAAATCGTATTCACCTATTCGGCCAACTACGGCATTTCGAGAAAGATCGGCGTCGTGTTCGAGAAAGGTTCCCTGACCGATACGGTGATGTTCTCGCAGGCCGGAGCCATCACCGACGCTTCGCTCTCGTTCTCGAAACCGGCGGTTACGCTGCTGAAGTCCCGGTCGCAGATCTTCACGCCGATCAGCACCAACCTGCGCTACTGCATCGACGATCTGGAAGCCAGCGTCACCTATTACGACAACGACGGCCTGCCCAACGATCCCGTCACCGTCCTGACCCGCGCCGAAGAGGGCGAAGAGGGCGGCGAAGGCGGCGACGAGCCGCAGGCGCAGCCCGTCGAACCGTGGATCTCCAACGTCTCGGCCACCTACAAGGGAATCACGTTCGAGGTCACGGACAACGACTCCGGATTCGCGCGCATCGCCGATCTGACCCTCTTCATCGAAGACGCCAAGGGCGAGATCACCAAATCGGTGCTCACCGTCACGCAAGGCATCGCCCTGCCGGCGCTCAAGCTGGACAGCAATGCCGAAACGTACGAAGGTTACGCCCAGGATTGCGCGGTTCCGGCCACGACCAACAACCTCGTGCCCTACTCCGACCAGATCGGTTACGACGTGGCGTACGACGTTCCCGTCGCGGAGGGCGCCGAGTGGATTCTGAAGCCCGCGATCACCGACGACGGCCTGACGTTCTCGCTGGCCAAAAACGAGGGTTCGGAGCCGCGCACCGCCACGATCCGGCTCAACTTCACCGACGAACACGGCAACTCCGTTTCGGCCTCGTGCAAAATCACCCAGAAGCCCTACCCGACCGCTGCCGATTTCGCCGCGGTGCGCGCCCTGACTCCGGGCGAGATCACGCTCCAGCAGTATATCGAAGGCTACATCGTCAGCGACCCCGACAGCAAGAACGTCGTTTCGAGTCCCCAGACCCAACAGTTCTTCTTCGACCGCGGCGAAAACGACCGGACGGCCTATATCGAGAGCCTTGACGGCAAGTGGGGCTTCTGCCTGAAATTCGCCTCCTCCGAAGACAACACGCCGGCCCGCTTCTCGAAGGTGCGCCTCTCCCTGAACGGGGCCACGCTCGAAAAGAAGAACTCCCCCGAGTGCTACACCATCACGGGACTTACCGCGGCCAACATCCTCGAAACCTCGACGCCCGACGAGTTCAAGATTCCGGTCAAGACGAAGACGATCGGCGAACTCACCGACGACGACATCTTCACGCTGGTGTCGGTCACCAACCTCGAAATCATGTGCAAGGACGGCGCCTACACCAACTGCACCGACGGCTATTCGTTCAAGGACAACATCAACCCGATCGGCACGGCTACCGCCCCGCGCTGGGACGTGGCCCCGCTGATGTGCTACGACAACACGGGCCGGACCATCTACATGCTGACCAATACGGCCGCTCCCTGGCGGCGTTTCAGCTCGGGCCGCGACCTGGATTTCAACTCCGTCGTACCGCAGGGTTCGGGCACGTTCCGCGGCATCGTCGTGGCTGACGACGTCGCCCCGATCCGCTTCGGCGACCTGGGCCGCTACCAGTTGCGCGCCATGACCGCCGAGGAGATCGCGCTGACCGACGAACCGTTCTCGAAAACCGTCGTCGAGTGGAACTGGAACGACCGCAAGACCGACCTCATACCGGAGATCGGCGAAGGCGAGATCAATAAATACGGCGCCACGCAGGGTGCCGCAGCGGACTTCAACAACGTCGTCTGCTCGGGCAAGGGAGGCGCCTCCTCCGAACAGAAAGGTCTGGTGGCAAACGGCGGCATCACGTTCACCCAGCAATGGTGGGATTTCGACGCCGACAAGGGCAAATACTTCGACATTTCGTTCTCCACGCAGGGAATCAGCGGTTCGAACATGGTCTTCGGCATCGTCTGGGGCCACGGCTCGATGAGCAACACGACCCTCTCCGGCCCGGCGCACTGGAACCTGCTCTATTCGGTCGACGGCGGAGCGACGTTCCAGGCCGTTCCCGACAGCCCGATCATCAAGAAGCGTTCGATCACGTGGTGGTCGACCACGTCGCAGGATTCGACCCCGGGCTTCACCGAGCACCTGCGCAAACTGCCCGCCGACTGCTTCGGCCGGGAGAAAGTGGTTCTGCGCTTGCAGGTGGCCGACAAGGTTACCGACATCGACCCCAAAGCCACGTCTTCGAACTACCTGACGGCGCTGGGCATCGAGAAGGGAACGCTGACGCCGTCCGTTGCGGCCGGTAACAGCCAGGCCCGTATCGGAACGATAACGGTACGCTACAACTAAACGAATTGCGGTCGCGCGGCGGATGCACCGTCCGCCGCGCACGGCCGGAACAAACAACAACGAATAAAACGTATAGAATATGAACTGTCGTAAATCGATATTTAAATTTTTAGGCATTGCGGCCGTATGCGCAGCCTCGGCGGCCTGCAGCGTCGACGACGCCGACGATCTGGCCCTGGTCAAACTGGGCGCGCTGAAGAAGGAGTTCGTCGTCGAAGCCGATGCGAATACGTTCGACATCGACATCTACGCCAACAGCGCCTTCCATATCGAGCGTATCAACCAGGCCGACTGGATCAGCCTGACCTGCGGTGAGACGGAGGACGGAAAGGGCGCCATCACCGCCGAATGCGAATTCAACGAAGGCTTCAAACGCAAAGCGGGCTTCGTGCTCTGCTCCGACGTGGACGCGCGCCGCGACACGGTCTACGTCAAGCAGAAGGCGCTCGTGGACGCCAAGATCGAGTTCGCCAACTCGTCCGTCATCGTCGCCGGAGCCGGCGGCGAGAACATCTCGCCGATCGAGACCAACATTCCCTTCTCGGAGATCACTGTCGACATCGAGTATGCCAAGGCCAACAACGCCGATTGGATCGAGAGTCTCGAAATCGTGGATTCCGAGAGCGAAAATCGCAGTCTGGCCATCACGACCGAGGCGAACGCCGCAGATGAAATCCCGCGTTCGGCTGCCGTGTCGCTCTCCTTCACCGACGGCTGGGACGAGACCGTCTCCGTCGAATTCAACCTCCTGCAACGCACGGCGAAGGAGACCCTCGGACGTCAGATCACATTCGAGGAGTTCCGCCGGACGTATGCCATGAACAAGAAGGTCGAAGACTACGTCATCCTCGAAGGCATCGTGGTGAGCAACACCAAGAACCACAATGCGGGCGAGAACACGCAAAGCACGACCGCAAAGATCGACTACAGCATATCGGACCGGACCGTCTACCTCGAAACCTACGACGGCAAATACGGCATCGCCGTCCAGACCGCCACGGCCGAAGACAACGTCTTCGAACAGTACGACCACGTGCAGATCCTCATTCAGGGCGCCTCGGGCTACCTGGTCGAGACCCCCGACCGCTATGAACTGCGCAACGTCACCAAGGCGATGGTCATTTCGCGCATTGCGGGTTCGGCATCGGACGTTCCCGTGAAGGAGAAGTGGATGAGCCAGCTCACCGACGACGACATCTACACCTACGTCACCCTGAAGGACGTCGAGTTCCCCGTACGCAAAGGCGCGATCACGCCCATCAACGAGGGCTATGCGATCGGCACGGGCGCAAGCCGCATCAGCAAATACCCGCTGCTCGTGCGCGACATCAACGGCGACGACATGTACATGCTGACCAACACCAACTGCGCCTACCGCAGCGACGGCACGCGCCTGCCCTACGGCTCGGGCAAGATTTCGGGCGTCATCGTCCACGAGCGTTTCTCGCGTTTCGAATGGCGCGACGGAGCCGACCCGGCCGAAATGGACGACGATCCGACGCTCGGCTTCATCGGCCGCTACCAGATCCGCCACCAGACCAAGGGCGACATCTGGGACAACATGCAGAACAGCGTCGAAGACAGTTTCTCGGCCCTGCTGACGGAGTACCGCTACTGGAATCCCGACCTGGAGAACAAGGTCCAGAAACCCACCTACGGAACGAACGGCTACCTGACGCACACCTATCAGGAGAAGTACACCGGCTCCGCCAGCAAAGAGTACCTGCAGGCCACCTTCCAGCAGCACATGTGGGGCGGCGGAACCTACGAATACCTGGGTCCCGTCGGCAACAATGCCTCCTATATCTTCGGAGCCAACTTCGGCAACAAGAACGGCATCGGCGTAGTGATCGACCCCGCGAAGGAGAGCTGGAATCCGCTGATGGACGATCTGGTGAGCCGCAATCCCGACGGAACGCTGGAGTGGTGCGGTCCCTATGCCAAGGATAAAAACGCGGCAAACGGCACGGGTGGCTGGCCGGGCAACAATGAGATTGCGACGAATTCCACGCAAATCAACTACAACGGCAGCACGGGTATGCGCGGCAAGGGGAATGTATACGGTTCCTGCTACACCGCCTTCGCCAACCACTTCTGGTGGGACGACGACACCGACCGCCCCTACGCCTGGCTGATCAACTTCTCGACCGAAGGCATCACGACATCGCATATCTCGATGCAGATTTCCGTTATGAACACGCAGCAGAGCTTCTTCTCGCCCCGTTTCTGGTGTGCCGAATGGTCGCTGACCGATTCGCAGGCCGCAAAGGACGACTCGCAGTGGAATCTGATCGGCGAATACACCATCCCCGACGTTTCCGTCTGGGCGAACACGCTCTATTCGTCGTGCGTGGCCTACAAAAGCATCAACTTCGAACTTCCCCAGGAGATTCTCGGCCACGAAAACGTCTACATCCGGCTTCGCCCGACGAGCGACCTCTGCAGCGACGGCTCCGACTATGCCAACGCGCGCCTGAACCAGAGCGCCAGCGGTGCTGCCCTGGCCGCGGAACACGCCAGCAGCCTCGAATATTTCGCCATCCGCTATAACAAATAGCGGCGTGTAACGAACGGTCGAAGCGGGGAGAGGACGACCGTCCTTTCCCCGCTTTTCCCGAAAGCCGTCCCATGCCGCAAACCGCAAAAACCGCAACCATGAAAAAACTGTTGCTTTTATTGGCCGCCCTGCTCGCAATATCCGCCGGCGGCATATGCTGTTCGGGTTCGGGCGACGATCCCGGAGAACAGGAAAAACCCGTCGATCCGCCCCCTTCGCCCGACGACGGCGTCGACTGGTCGAAGATCGACCCGAAAGCCACCGTGCGCGGGGTCGTGACGTGCGCCGGCGCCGCCGTGCAGGGCGTTGTCGTGACCGACGGCGTGAACATGACGCGCACAAACAAACAGGGGGCCTACGGGCTGCGCACGTCGTCCGACAAGTCGAAACTGGTCTACCTGACCGTCCCGTCGGGTTACGAGGTCGAATCCACGCGCGGGTTCATCCCCCGCTTCTACCGCAGGGTCACCGCTCCCACGAGCGTGGAGCAGGTGCAGCGGCACGACTTCACGCTGAAAAAGGTGAACAACGACCGCCACATTATGATCGTGTCGGCCGACATGCATATCCGCAACCGGGCGATGATCAAGACCACATCGTCGGCCACGCCGTCGATCTGTCCCCCGAAGGGCGAACTGGACTCCACGACGTTCCGCCGCACCTACCTCAAGGCGCTGCGCGACTACGTCAAAGCCCTGCCCGCAGGCGTGCCGGTCTACGGCATGAATCTGGGCGACATGACGCAGGAGTCGCACTGGACCAACGCCAACAAGGCGACGCTGGCCAATTTCGTCAACGTCTGCGAACGCGGGGGCATGCCGATCCAGACCTTCCACGCCATCGGCAACCACGACCACGACATGGCCGTGCAGAACATCGCCGGCGACGACGACTCGGCGGCCGAACTGGCCTATATCTCCGCGCTCGGGCCGACATACTACGCCGTCAACATCGGCAAGGTGCACTACGTCGTGTTCGACAATACGCAGTATGTCAACACCGGCGGCGACCGGTCGTTCGCCGTCCGCCTCAACCGGCGTCAGATGGACTGGGCGCAGAAGGACGCCGACTACATGCCGTCGGACGTCGAGCGCATCGTGATCGCGTGGCATTGCCCGGCCTTCCGCCGCAACCCGGGGGCCTCATCGCCCAACCCGATGGACAACGCCGACGAATTGCTCGACATCTACAAGGACAAGCAGCTGCCCGTCACGATCTGGTCGGGCCACAACCACATCGCCGAAACGGTCACCGTACCGCGCAGCGACATGAGCGTGACCGAGTACACGCACCCGTGCGTATGCGGCGCATGGTGGTATTTCCCGCTCTGCCACGACGGCGCCCCGGCGACATTCACCCGTTACGATTTCAGCGGCGGAACGATCACGGAGCGGCGGAGCGTGAATTTCAGCGACAGCGACGAGCAATACTGCCGGGTCTACAACTCGGGGCTGAAAAACGCCGAAGGCAGGCCGGTCGTGCGCCTCAACGTCTGGGACTGGCATCCGACGTGGAAATTCGAATGCCGCGAAAACGGAGCCGCGGTTCCCGCCTCGCAGCTGAAGGCGGTCCGGGAGTACGACGACTATTACGTCACGGTCCACGACGCCTGCGGCAACGACATCTCCTCGTTCAGCTTCCTCGACAAATACCGCACCGACCACATGCTCGAATACACGCCCGTAACGCCGTCCGCCGAGATCCGGATAACCGCCACCGACGAATACGGCCGCCAGCTCTTCACCGTCACCACCAAGGCGGAGAACTGACCGGACGCAATCCGGCCTGTAACGAAGCGTCCCGGAGCGAATGCTCCGGGACGCTTTTCAATCATCGGGCAACCCCTACTTCGTCACACAGATATCGTCGATGAACCAGCGCGAGAACTCGCCCGAAGCGGGTTCGCTCGTAAAGCGCAGGGCCGTGGAGGCCGTCGCGCCGTCGATCGTCAGCGAATAGGTGTTGAACGCATCGGTCGCCAGTCCCGACACGACCTTCTTCGTCGCGCCGTCGATCGTTCCGCCGCCGATCACCTCGACGACGATCTCCGTCAGATCGCCCTTCTTGTCCTTGGGTTCGGTCGCCTTACCCTTGGGGCGATCCGAACAGGTCTTGTAGGCCATCGCGCGGAAAGAGAGGTTCAGATCGCCCGTTGCGTTCAGCGCCGGCGTGAGCAGTGCCCCCGCCTTATTCTCATACTCTGCCCGCTTCACGGCCTGCGACTCGACATAACCGATCTGGGCATAACCCGGACGCTGATGAACGTTGGTGCCCGAAAGTCCGTTTTTCAGCACGGCGTCCCATTCCGAGATGTCGCTGCCGCAATAGTTCAGCATGGCAGCCAACTTATCGCCGTAGAGGTAGTCCAACCCTTCGGTCAACCCGTCGAAAGGCTCGAAATAAACCGCTCCGGCCGGTTTCGGTGTACTGAATTTCGGCACGGCCTCAATCGCGACGCACGAATGCAGGCGCGAATCCGAATTGTATCCAGCCGTACCGCCGTTGCAACTGACGTTGTCTGTCGGATAAAGTTTCAGTAGCAGCGTCTGGCCCTTCATCAGCCGCAACTGCGGCGTCAGGGTCACCGTAAAATAATAGAAATAGCCGCTGCTCGCAATCGCCCCGGGAATCGAGATGGCTGTCGAGCCGTCGGAGGGAGTGACGTACTCCGTGCCGTCGGTCGAATAGGCCACCGCCCAGTTCTTCGGAGCGCCGCCCGTTCCCGACATACCGAATGAGATGCGGAACGATGCAGGCATATCCTCGGCCAAAGGCACGGTCAGCAGGAAATAGGAGTCCTGACCGTAAACCATCGACTTGGCCGGAATGTTGTCATGCGCGGCCTCATCGGCCCAGTGCGTCAGCCGGAAATGGCTGCTGTTCGACGTCGGGGCCACCTTTGCCGTCAGCACGACGCATTTGGTGACATCCTTGTCCTCGACCTTGAAGTCTGCCCCCAATTTGTCGAACGTGCCATCGGTCACCGTCACGTACTTGCAATCCTTGTTGGCCTGCGAGGCGGCGTAGAACGAGAAGACATAGGGCAGCCTGATTCCAACCTGGGCGCCGAAGCGCAGCCCGGTGAGTTCCTTGTCCCCGGCCGTGCAGGGGCGGATCGCATAGGCGCCGTCCTGCGGCACAACGATTCCCTTGAGCACTCCGCTACCCGTCGGCGCAGGATCAATGCCAAACGAGGAAGCCTGCGAAGCCACCAGCCGGAAACGGTTGTTGTCGGGGTCCTGCATCGACAGATCGTCCTTGAGCGTTATACCGTTCAGCGAACCGCCTTCCGGCACGTAGACCTGGGAATAAATGCCTGCATACATCGACTCGTAGGCTCCCGACCGAAGCTCCTCGTAGGTGATCTTCAAGGCTTCGATCTTCACCTGCGTCGTCTCCGTGCGGCTCACCTTGTCGTCCGCGGCGGGTTTCACCTCCATCACGCCGGTTTCGGGATTCACCCCGACGACCGCCCCCTTCAGGTCGATCTCCAGCTCCTCGCCCGGCTTGCGGTAGAGCACCTCGTCGGTGCGGAGCGTAATGCCGCAGTTGGCTTTCAGGGCGCTCTGGAGCGCGATGCAGTTGTCGTAATAGTTATTGTCCTGGACGCTCGACACCACGATTCCGCGCATCTTCACGTCCTGCGTCACGGAGTAGTCGCCGTCGGCGGCCAGTTTCCGCAGATCGGGGATCGAGAGATACCCCTCGGCCGTCGCCGAAGCCTGCACGAAGGACAACTCCTCCACGACCGCGGCATTCCGTTTGGCCGCAACGCGTATCGTCAGCGCACGGGAGCCGGAAGTATTGTTTTCGGCAATGGACACCGCCACGGTCGCCATGCCCGTGGCCTCGGTCTGCGAGAGTTCGGCCCACGAGGTGTCGTCGCCCGCGACGGAGATCGTCCAGTCGCAGTTGGCCTCGACGTCGAACGAGAGCGTCGTGGCGAACGACGGCGCGAGAATCGCGTGCGTGTTCAGCGCTACCCGCTGCATCGGCAGCGCCACGTCGTCCTTGCACGCTCCGGCCGCGAGCAGCAGCGCGAAGGCCGCCGCCGCCCGGAAAAAGCTATTCAAGAGTCTGTTTTTCATAATCGCTTACTTTTTGAGGTCTACCAGTACGGGAAGGTGGTCGGAGACCGTCATCACGTTGATCTCCTCGTACGAGGGCACGGCGGTGCGCAGCACCTCGTACGACGGCGAATTGCCCGTGTAGACGAGCACATAGTCGATGCGCGACGGCGAAGAGGTGTTCACGAAGGTATTGGCCGAGGTGCTGATGATCTTCCACGATTCGAGCGCCGCTGCCGGAAGCTTCGACGTGTTGAGGTCCCCCGCCAGGTAGATCGGCTTGGTATAGGCGGCGTAGTTGGCGGCGATATACTCGGTTATGATCTCGAACGACCGCTGGCGGTTCTCGTCGCTCTGGTGGCAGAAGTGCGTGGCGATGAAGATGTAGCCGTCGAACTCCGCGAGGAAGAACTTCCGCGCCTCGGTTCCCGGCAGATCGCCCGCATAGGTGTTTTTAGGCGCCGTCTTGCAGAGGATGCCGATGCCGTAGTCGCCGCCGCGGTAGCTGATCGTCTTGCAGTAGTAGGGCCGCATCCCCGTGCGGTCGGCCAGTTCCTGCAACTGGTCGGTCTGATGCCACGTGGTGTTCTTGTCCAGTTCCTGCAACGCGATCACGTCGGGGTCCATCAGCGAGATGACCTTGGCCGTGTTGTTGTAGTTCGCGCGGTCGGTCCCGGAGTTCTGGGTCCATCCCTCGCAGCGGTGGGTGTTGTAGGTCGCCAGCCGCACCGAGTTGGGCAGGCGGTCGTAACCCTGTCCGTCGTAGGGATTGTCGGGTGCGTCGGAGGTCATGTCCCCGAAATCGAAGTCGGAGTTGTCGCCCTCCAGCCCGGAGCAGGCCGCCCCGGACAACGCCAGGCAGCAGCCGGAGAAGGCGAGCAGTATGAATCGCTTGATTTTCATAATCATTCTTTTTTTCAGGTTAGAAATTCAGGCCGTCGTTCCAGCCGGGGTTCTGCGTAATGGCGCCCTGGGTCAGCACCCGGTCGTCGGTGGGCACGGGATAGAGGTAATCGCGCTCCTCGTTCCACGAACGGGCGTAATCCGTATGGATAATGATGTAGCCGCTGTCGCCCCCGCTCAAGAAGATCTCCTTGTTCAGTTCGTAGACCGCCGGGGCCGAGGTCGCGGGCTTCGAGCCGGACCAGATGCAGACGTCGTCCACGCCGTCGTTGTTCAGGTCGTAGGACCCCGTGCCGGGGAAATACAGCCCCGTGAAGGGTTTTTCGAAACGCTTGCCCTCCTTCCAGCGCATGATGTCCCAGTAGCGGAGGTTCTCCATCAGCAGTTCGACGGTGCGTTCGCGGCGGATTTCGAGGATCACGCCCTTGTTGTCGCCCGTCACGTTGGCATAGCCGGTCTCCGGCGAAGCCAGATAGGGGTCGGGCGAGGCGTTGGCCTTCGTGAGCGAGAGGTTGGCGACGCCCGCACGGTCGCGCAGCGGCTTGATCGCAAGGTCGATGTCTTCCTGCGTGAGGGTTCCCAGCTCGGCCTTGGCCTCGGCGTAGTTGAGCATCACCTCGGCGGCGCGCAGCAGCGGCAGGTCGTTCGTCGAAGCGTTGTACGAATCGTACTTGGCCGACTGGAGGTACTTCACCAGCTGGTACCCGGTCATCGTCGCCGCAAGGTTCGGGGCCGACAGCGCCGTGTCGTCGATGCGCTTGTACCCGGGCGTGCGGACCGTCTGTGCGAAGCGGCCGTCCCGGTTTTTGCTCTCCTCGGGGAGCTGCATCGTCTCCCAGCCGGGCTGCGAGGTGAAGGGCGTGCCGTCCTTCATCAGATACATGTTGGCGATGTTCTTCAGCAGGCCGGGGCGTCCCATCGTGATGCTCGTGAGGTAGCCGTTGACGTCGTGCTTCAGACCGATAGCCGTGTTGTAGGCCCGGGCGAGCACGATTTCGGTGTCGAGGGCCTTGAGCGACGAGAAAAGGTTGAGATACGGCGTCGTTCCCGTCGTGTAGACCGAGTATCCGCTCTCGTCGATGAAGCGCTTCGACGCCGTCGCGCAGGCCGTGAGATAGCTTTCCCAGTCCTTCAGCCCGTGATACTTGCGGAAGGTTCCCTCGAACAGGCAGACGCGGCTCTTGAGCGCCAGCGCCGCCCAGCGCGTCACGCGGTAGACCGACCTTTCGACGGGCAGGTTGGTAACGGCGAAATCGAGGTCTTCGATCACCTTCTGCATCACCATCTCGCGCGGATCGCGGCCCTTTTCGAAGAGCAGCGGGTCGCCGGCGTCGATCGGACGGTCGACCCAGGGCACGTCGCCGTAATGCTTCACCTTCTCGAAGTAGAACCACGCCCGGAAGAAGCGCGCCACGCCCTCGTACTCGAGCCGCACGTGCTCGTCGGCACAGTTGGAGGAGTATTGGAGGAAGAAATTGATGTCGCGCAGCTTCTCCCACTTCCAGGAGCCAGCCGTCGCGGGCACGGTGCGGTTGCCCAGCACCTCGCTCGTGAGCGTGGTCTTGGCGATGATGTCGGCCGTCTCGCCGTAGATGGTCCCGGCGGAGGGAAACATCGTGTAGAAATCGTTGGTGTAGAGCTGGCACTCCTCCTCCGTGTGGAAGAAGTTATCGGGAGTGAGCCGGTCCTTCGGGTAGCGGTCGAGCGCGTCCTCGCAGCTGCAAAGTCCGCACGCCGCCACACCGGTCAGTATATAAAGAATGTATTTTTTCATAACGGCAATCGCTTTAGAAGGTTAAGTTCAGACCCACGGAATAGGTCCTGCACCAGGGATAGACGTTCGACTTCTTGTCCGAATCGGCGGCAGCCTGCTCGGGATCGAGGAAATCGTTTTTCAGGGCGCTCCACGTGGCGAGGTTCTCGCCGCTGAAGTAGACACGGCACTCCTTGATGCCGACCTTCGAGGTCAGCCGCTTGGGAATCGTGTAGCCGAGGGTGAGGTTTTTCAGCCGGCAGTAGGCCAGATTTTGCAGGTAACGGTCGTTGGTATAGTAGGCCGTGCCCTGCGTCGAGTTGAGCGACGTATAGGCGCGGGCGCGCGGGAGATAGGCGTCGGGATTGCTCTCGCTCCACACCTGACTCATAAAATTCTTCGGAATGAAGGTCGCATAGGGACGGCTGTACGGCCCCCAGAAGCGCAGGTTGTCCGCGCCGGGATACCAGTCGAGCCGGCCGATGCCCTGCATGAACACCGAGAGGTCGAATCCGTACCACGAAAGGTTGAGCGTGAGTCCGTATTGGTAGCGGGGCGACGAGTTGCCGATCACGCGGCGGTCTCCCGGGTCTTCCAGCGTTCCCTTGCCGCCGTCGACGATACCGCTTCCGTCCAGGTCGAGGTACTTGATGTCGCCTCCGCGAACGCCCTTTCCATAGGCTCCCGTCGCGGAATAATATCCTGCGGCGACCTTCGAAAGGTCCACGCGCGAAGCGTACTCGGCGGCCTCCTCGTCGTTGCGGAACAGCCCGTCGACCTTATAGCCCCAGATTTCGCCGTACTTCTTGCCCACATAAGGGTCTCCGATCAGCCCCGAGGGGTTGTCGCACTTGGTGTACTCGGCCGTGTAGTCCGAGAACGTCCCCGTGATGCCGTAGCTGAAGGTGCTTCCGGCGAGTTTGAACGAGTCGCGCCAGCCCAGCACCAGTTCGTAACCTTTCGTACGGAGGTTGTTCGAGTTGACCTGCGGTTCGTTGGCGCCGTAGATCGAGGGCAGCGACTTGCCCTTGCCCAGGATGCCCTTCGTGTCGCGGATGTAGAAATCGGCCGTCAGCGAGAGACGGTTGCTGAACATGTTGAGATCCGCGCCGAGGTTCTTCGAGATGACCTTCTCCCAGGTCTGGTTGCCCGATACGGGATCGCTCACCGTGGCGTGCTGGCCGAGAATCGTACCGTCGAACGAATAGTCGCCCATCGAGCCCTTGGTCGTGATGGTCTGGATGAAGTCGTAGTAACCGATCTGCTGGTTGCCGAGCGAACCGTACGAAAGTCGGATCTTGAGGTTGTCGACCGTCTTGCGCAGCGGTTCGAAGAACGCCTCCTCGCTGATGCGGTATGCCGCCGAGAACGAGGGGAAGAAGCCGTAACGCTTGCCGCGCGGGAAACGCGACGTACCGTCGTAGCGTCCGTTGACTTCGGCCAGGTACTTGCCCTTGTAATCGTAAGCCGCGCGGTAGAACCAGCCCATGATGGCGTATTCGTTGCGGCCTCCGTTGAGCGTGAAGTTGGTCGTGCCCTTGGCGAGGTTGAAGTCCGAGAGGTCCTCGGACAGCAGTCCGTCGTTGGCCGCCGTGAGGTCGCGGTAATACTTGGCCTCGTAGTTGTAACCGGCGATCAGCGTCAGGTTGTGCTTCTCGCTGAAGGTCTTGTTGTAGGTTCCGTAGACGTCGGCCACATAGTAGTTCTGGTCCCAGACGACCTCCTTGTACTTGTTGGGGAAGCTTCCTTCGGGTTCGGTCATCACCTCGCCCGGATACTGCGAATACTGGACATTGACGCTGCGGTAGTCGTTGTGGAGGTATCCCTGCGTATAGCTGAAGTCGGCCTTTACGTTGAAGTTTTTGTGCAGTTTGAACGTGGCTTCGAACGTCGTGGTGATCTCCTGCGTCTTCTTGTTGCCGAAGCTCTTGCCCTTCTGCATCATGGCGCTGTAACCGTCCATCAGGTAGTGGGTCGACGACTGGGTCATCGAGGAGTGCGACACGGCCGTACCGTCGGGATTCACCGGCACGAACGACGCCAGGGCGTGCAGCGTGGGTTTGCGGAAGTTGTTATACTCGTCCTCGTAACCGTAATACTTGTAGTTCGACTGGAAGAACTTGGTGTTGCTGGCGATGGTCAGCCAGGGTTTGATCTCGGCCTGGAGCTTCACGCGGAAGTTGTAGGACTTAAACATGTCCGGCTCGATGCGGTTGACGCCCTTCTGCTGGTAATAGCGTCCGCTGACCATGTAGGAGAGCGCCTTGGTTCCGCCCTTGATGTTGATGTTGTGGTCCCACGTCGGGCGGCTGTCGTCGTAGAGGTAGTTGTACCAGTCGAAGTTGGCCAGATAGACGTACTGCTGACGGCCGTTGCGCCTGTCGGTGACGACCCACGGACGCGCCGGGTTCTCGGTCTTGTCGTTGCGCCGCTCCCAGAGCGCCTTGTAATCGGCTTCGGTGTAGGAGGTGTAGGGCGTGTTCTGAGTCGCCATCATGAAGAAGTCGGCAATCTTGGCCGAGTAGTAGCCGCGGGTTTCGTAATCGGTCGAGGTCGTGGGGCTGGAGACGGAGAAATAGCCGTTGTACGACACTTCGGCCTTCTCGTTGTACTTGCCGCTCTTGGTGGTGATCAGGATGACGCCGAAGGCTCCGCGTGCGCCGTAGATGGCGGCGGACGAAGCGTCCTTCAGGACCGTGATCGACTCGATGTCGTTCGAGTTGATGCGGTCGGGATAGGTCTCGACGCCGTCGATCAGCACCAGGGGGCTGCCGCCGTTGGGCGAGGTCGTACCGCGGATGTTGTAGGTCGCTCCGGCTCCGGGCTGTCCCGACGAGAGCGTCACGTTGAGGTTGGGGATCACGCCCTGCAAGGCGCGGCCCACGTTCGACACGGGACGGTCTTTCAGCTCCTTCTGCGACACGGTGGCCACGGCTCCCGTGAGGTTGGCCTTCTTCTGCACGCCGTATCCCACCACGACCACCTCGTCGATGCTCTGCTGGGCGTAGGTCAGCACCACGTCGAAGAACGTGCGGCTTCCGACCGCCGATTTGTAGGTGTCGAAGCCGATGAACGACACTTCGAGCATGGCTTCGGCCGTAAGCGCCGGGAGGGTGAGCGTGAAGCTGCCGTTCATGTCGGTCGATATGCCCCGGGTCTGCCCGGCATCGGTCACGAGGACCGTGGCGCCGATCACGGGCGCGCCCTTCTCGTCCTTGACGACGCCCTTCACCGTCTGGCGCTGGGGCGCGGCGTCCTTGACGAGGATGATCCTCCGGTTCTCGAAACGGCACGAACAGTCGGGCAGCATCTGCCGCACCACCTCGGACACGGGCTTGCGCACGGCCGCGACGGACACGATCCGCTTGAGGTCGAAGTCGCCGTTATTGTAGAAAAACGTGTAATTGGTCAGTCGCTCTATCTCTTTCAAAACCTGTTCGACAGAGACGTTTTCCTTGGCAATGCTAACCGTGGGGGGGGGAGTTTGCGCCCGTCCTCCCGTGGTCAGAAAAAGCAATAGCAGGGCTGCACCAAGGATTTTAGCTTGGATAAGTTTACGCATGGGTTTGTAATTTAGGTAATGGTCGAAACGGCCGGAACGGATTCTGCGTTCCGGAAGTGAAAGCGGGAAAGTCCGGGTCCTTTTTACATAGGCGCGTAATTTTTAGGAATTTTTCGGTTGTTTGGGAATGATCGTTATGCGCCGCCCTGCGCAGACGTAGTCCATCTCCACGACGAGCGACATGGCTTTCAGAATCTCCTCGATACTTTCGTTGCGGATCAGCTTGAACGACATGCGCACCTGCCGGGTCCACGCCTCGGGAGCGTCGATCTCGACGGCGTACCAGCGTTCGAGGTTGGTGAGAATGTCGGCCAGCGAGGTGTCGTCGAACGACAACGAGCCACCCATCCACTGCGAGTAGTTGCGCGTCGAGACCCGCGAGCGCGAGGCGCGCCCCTCCTTCCTGTCGAACACCAGCCTGTCGCCGGGTTTCAGCGTCACGGGCGCCGGCAGACGGCCGCCGTAGGCGCGGATGCTGCCGTTGCAGAGAATGGCCTCCGTGGTCGCGAACTCGGCGTAGTTGATCACGTCGAACTCCGTGCCGAGCACCTCGATGTTCATATCCTCCATCTGCAGGATGAACGGACGGTCGGCATCGTGCCGGACCTTGAAGAAGCCTTCGCCGTCGAGTTCCACCACCCTGCGGCGCCCCGTCAGGTCGCCGTAGTACCGGAGCACGCTCCCGGCGTTGAGCCAGATATGCGTACCGTCGGGCAGTACGTACTCGCCCTTGTCGTGGGCCGAGGTGACGATGTTGGTTTCGATCTTCGTGCGCAGGTAATCCTTCACCACGACGTAGTTCGTTCCGGCGGCCAGCAGCACGACGGCGGCCGGAACGAACTACGTC
>OGGC01000945.1_pt1 | contig 22148 bp, 18 predicted proteins | sample 1571181 | NCBI WGS metagenome assembly OGGC01 (sample SAMEA2581930, study PRJEB24529) | metagenome | biome: Human gut stool | place: China | collected 2011 | reverse complement strand
AAAACTCCGTGCGTATGTTTCCTGTTCCCTTCGCACTGATGTAGTCTCCGGCTATAGGGTCCATAATAATTTTCATGGTGGCATCGGGTGTAGCATCTACTAGAATATTCAAACGAATATCTTTTTGGAAACAAGATTTTACTATCCTCAGACATTTAAAGCTCCAACTGTTTTAACAACTTTTGGAAATACTCAGGAAGATCACTTGAAAATTCTACATATTCTTTTGTGGATGGATGAATAAAACCAAGTACACCGGCATGAAGTGTCTGTCCCTGCAGATGATACGGCTGATTTTTAGGCCCATATATGGCATCTCCTAACAACGGATGTTTAATATATGACATATGAACACGAATCTGATGCGTCCTTCCTGTCTCTAACTGACATTCAATCAGGCAGAAATTGTTTTTTAGTTTTTTCAGAACTTTATAGTGAGTTACTGCCTTTCTACCATTTTTATAGTTGACTGCCATTTTTTTTCGATCTGTCGGATGTCTTCCGATAGGCAGATCAACGATACCTTCATCTTCTGTAAAATAATTATAACAGATTGCATAATATTTTCTTGTGATTGAATGGACAGCAAGCTGTTCTGACAGAAAATTATGAGCAGCATCATTTTTACAGACAACAAGAAGCCCGGTTGTATCCATATCTATTCGATGGACAATACCGGGGCGAAGTTCTCCGTTGATCCCTGACAGAGAATCTTTAAAATGATACATTAAGCCATTCACAAGTGTACCGGAATAATGCCCGGGAGCCGGATGTACAACCATTCCCTTTGGTTTATTTACAATAATAATATCCTCATCTTCATATACGATATCAAGTGGAATATCCTCCGGTTCAATCTTAACGGATGCAATACTCGGAATCGTAATGTCTATTCTGTCACCGGACGCGATTTTCAGACTTGGTTTTGCTTTTTTATCATTCACCAGTATATTTCCATCATCTAACAGCTTTTTCAGAAAAGAGCGTGAATAATTGTCAAAATAATCGGCTAAGCCCTTGTCAACCCGCTTATCTGTCCAGTTTTCATCTGCTTCTATATTATAAGTTTCCATATATTTATTCTTGATCAGAGCCCTTTTTAGACCCTCCAAACAAATCTTCCAGTTCATTATCCTTATATTTAAACAAGATAAGGATAAGCAGAATGATCATACTACAAGTTACATAGATATCGGCAACATTAAAGACAGGAAAATTAATCAGACGGAAATCAAACATATCTATAACGTAACCAAGGCGGATGCGATCGATCATATTGCCAACTGCGCCCGAAAATACAAATAAAAACAGGATCCTGAGATCTTTATATTTATCCATCTTTAACATTTTAATATAAAAGTATATGAGGAATATCAGTACAAGCAGTGTAACAGCTAATAGCAAGATACGTTTTCCCTGTAAACTACCCCATGCTGCTCCACGATTCTGGATATAGGTGATGTGAAATACATTTTTTATGACTGGTATTGTATCGGATAACGCCATATGGCTTGTGATCAGGAATTTTACAAGCTGATCCAGACCAATCAGTAAGAATACACTTACGATCGCAAATATACTGTTTTTTTTCATTCTGATTTCCTTTCTATGATTTTTTGCATTTATCAGTAAAATCCCTGTCTGAAACAATATTCAGGCAGGGAATTTTTATTTGTTATCTGATTTTAGATTTACTGGTTTTTAAATTTGAACGGATCTACGAAAGAACCGCCACCAAGATTCTTTGTATATACTGAAGAATCACTTGAAAGATTACCTCCGGATGATCCGCCAAGTGTGGAATCTCCCATACCGGAACCTCCTCCTCCGCCAAGTGTAGATTCTTCACGTCCCTGCGGATCGCCACTGAAAGTAGAAAAACTGCCTGAACCTGCCCCTTCGCCATCGGAACCTGCAGGAGCATATGCTGCGCCATTTCCATTGAAATACTTGGCATCCTTCATAATTTCATCAAAATCAACACCTAATTCTTCGTTGATCGGATTCGTTGCAAGAAATTGAAGATGTGAATCCATCAGATTCTTAAATGCCATCGTGTAATCTCTGTATTGTTGCTTAATACCCTCAATACTGTCTTCAATTCTTTCTAACTCTTCTCTTGCCTGATGAACAATATTATTTGCCTTGATTTTTGCATCGTTCTCAATAATCTTGGCCTTGTCATTTGCATTCTTTGTAGCTTCTTCTGCGTTTTTCTCTGCAAGCATAAGTGATTTCTGAAGCTTTGATTCTGTAGTCCTGTAATGTACCAGACTATCTGTAAGTGTCTTGACCTGATTGGTCAGTTCAGCATTTGATTTATACAACTCTGTATAACTCAAAATAACAATATCAAAAAATGAATCAACATCTTTTTTGGTATACCCCATACCATGCTGAAATTTCTTTTGTTGTAAATCAACAGGTGTAAGCATTTGTAATCCTCCCTTAAAATACCTTCAGAATCTGCAAGTGCAGATCATTATTCAGTCATTTATTAGTACTTGCTTAATTCTGGAGACAAGAATGCATCATTCAATAATTCTTCTCTGAGGTCACCGGATACATAGATATCTGCCGGAGCTGCAATGAAGATATTACCGGAAATTGCCTGTAACGATCCATCAAGGGAATAACATGCACCGGCTATAAAGTCAATGATACGCTGTGCTGTAGATAATTCCATTCCTTCCATATTGATCACGATTGCCTGTCCGCCTTTTAAATGATCAATAATCATTTGTGCATCGTCAAATTCATCCGGTTTTATAACAAATACTTGCTGTGAACCACCTTGGTTTCTGTTATTAAATGAAACAAGCTTTGTATTATTGGAAGCTGTAGCTGTATTCTTTGCCGGTTTTACAAATTTTGATTTTTTAGCAGCAGCGCTGGCACTCTGTGTAGCAGCTGCTGTATATGTAGATGATCTTCCATTTACAGCCTTCGGCTTTGGCTCATATTCTTCATCAAAATCATCTTCATCCTCATCATATTCATCATCGTCAAATAAATCATCTTCATATTCATCACTGGAGTCATTTATTTTGAAATAATCCAGAAAGCTTTTTTTTCCATTCTTTGCCATAATGGTTCTCCTTTAAATATTATAGTTTCTTGCACCAAAAATTCCTGTACCCACTCTGACCATAGTAGCACCCTCCTCAACGGCAACTTCATAGTCATTTGTCATGCCCATTGATAGAACATTCATATGGACATTATCAATGTTTTTAGAATTGATGTCAAGTAATAAATCTCTCAGGCGTCGGAAATGAACCCGATTATCTTCAGGATCATCGACAAATGGTGCGATCGTCATCAGACCTTCAATCTGAATATGAGGGAAATCCTTGATCTGCATGATAAGATCTTCCGTATCTTCAACGGAAACACCGAATTTACTTTCTTCTCCGGCAACATTTACTTCAATTAATACTTTAACTACAACATTATGTTTTGCAGCTTCTTTTTCAATCGTTTTTGCAAGATTTATTGAATCAACAGAATGGATCAGACATACCTTGTCAACAATGTATTTTACTTTATTTGTCTGAAGATGGCCGATCATATGCCAGTTCACTTTACAGGAAACAGATTCGTATTTGTCGACTAGTTCCTGTACTTTGTTCTCTCCAAAGTCTACAGCGTCTGTTTCTGCAAGCAGTTCTTCAATATCGCTCAAAGGCTTTGTTTTGCTGACAGCGATCAGTGTGACATCCTTTCTGTCTCTACCCGCCCGTTTACAGGCTTCGGTAATCTTCTGATCTACTAATTCATAGTTTTCTTTTAACATTTTTCTATCACTCCTAATATATGATCTGGTTTTCCTTTACAGATGTACCATCCAGTACAATACGATCATATGCTGATATTCCATATGCTGTATTAGGATCGATTATTGAATAATCATCTCCATTTACGGTTATATCGATCTGTTTGAACAGCGCTGTTCCCTGTGTGATACAGTAAACACCTTTTAGCTTATAGATTCCCGCTGTTGATACATTAAAGGTGATATCCGATTCATTTGCGGCGAGAACCGCATCTTCCTTGATATCTGCCGGATCAACATAGCAGAAATGATCATCTGTAAAATATATAGTAGGGGATATCTGTACAACCGAAGTTGAGCCATCCTCTGTTAATACGATCTGGTTAAAATATTTCTTTTCCGTCGTTCCGCTTCCGCCGGACAGATATCCGACCGGTATCATAAGAACATCTTTTTCAACAATCGCTGAATTTGGGATCTTAAGTCCTTTTGTTTCGGAGAAGATAAATGTAAGATTCAGATAACGTTCTGAAACATATTCAGCAAGATATCTGCTCATGTCAATGATAATAAAATAATTTCCATCCTTTTCAATTGTCTCGTATTTGGCTGAAATCTTTTTACTTGAGTCATTGATTCGAAATCGAACATGTTCATCTTTTTTTACTTTGCTGTATTCTTCTTTTGTAAGCATGACAGCAATCTTCCAGTCCTCATCATCAATAATCTTATATACAGGTTTTCCGGATTCAACAATATCGCTTTTTTTTAACAATTCTTTTGAATACTTGGTTTTATCAAAATCATCAGCCGATAAATTGTTGATATCAAAGCCTTCGTAACCATCCATATAATAGGATACAATTCCACTGGTCGATGATTTAACCGCTGTAAATGTCGAATCAAATGATTTGTCTGAGGATAACTGTTCTAAAGCCATATCCTCATACATTTCAAGAACCTTATTATCAATTGTATTTTTAAATTCATATACTTCTGAAAAATCAGAAGTCGAAAATCCAGTTTTGAAAATCTGTATCTGTTTACTCAGATCATTATAATCGTTTGCTGATAACGAAGTATTGTTACTGTTCTGTACTTCATAAAGTGCATCATACATAGAACCTGTCTCATCAACAGAATATACACTGGATCCTTTTGCTACTTTTTCGCCATCCCGGATATAATAACAGATATAGCCGGAGGTTGAACTGTAGTTCAATGTCTCTTTTCGAACAGCAAGCCCCGGAACAGTAAAGTTAGTATCATAGCTGCTTTCTTCTACCTGAAATACACTCAGGTCGTGATCATTCATTGATATAATGATACGGATCAGCATATATATAAACATGATCGCAAAAATGATAAACCCGAAACTGATCTTGACAGGCTGTCGTTTCCTGACTTTTCTTTTTATGGAAGCCATATATATCTCCTTTAGTCTGTGTACTGATCCTGAATCAGAGACACAGTACCCTTCGCAGGTATATTTTTATTATAATGCGGCAATGATATTGTCCTTATATGTATCAGGAACTTCGGAGCTGTCTGTTGCAAAACAGAGAACGATACCGATGTTATATTTTTCACTGATCTTGTTCATGAGATCAAGAGCATAGCTGATCTGCTCCGGCTTTACATATGTTACAGATGTAAAGTTGTCAATATAAATCTTTTCAATATCTTTATTCTGAGAAATAATACCAAGAATAAAGCCTGCAAACATTTCCAGATTATCCACTTCGTAGTTTGTACAGTTAATCATTCTGACGCGATTACTGAGCTCATATAAATGCTTGTTATTATTATCAATAAAGACAACAGAACCTGTTACAACTTTTACCTCATTGTTAACCTTGTCAATCAGAACCTTTGTTTTTCCTTTACCCTTATCACCTGTAATAATCTGAATCATAATAAAACCTCCTGAATTATATTAAAACAGTTATATATTTTGAGTGGACAAAATGTCCACTCAGATAGCTGTTTATTTTGCAGTATTAATTAACATAGTCATATCATTATATAACGTATCCCTGTCTTCTGCTCCGGCAATAACAGCAACATATTTATCACCTGTATCATCTTTTACAAATTCAAGGATCAGACAGTTGCCGGCTGCTGTGGTCGTACCGGATTTCCAGGAACCTAACGAATACCCCTCCGGGAATTTAAACTCACCGGATATATAACCATTTGTTGCCTGTAATGTGACACTTTTCTCTGCACCTGTTTCATCTGTATATGTAAAATCATATGAATCGAGTGAATCAATCAGATATGCCATGTCATGTTTTATGAATTCTGAAAAAATCAGATAGAGATCATATGCAGTCGTATAATGATCGTCTGAATGTAATCCATGGCAGTTCACAAAATGCGTATTTGTAGCACCTAATTCAAATGCTTTTTCATTCATTTTCTCAACAAATGCATCCTCACTTCCTGCAATCTTTTCTGCAAGCAGAACACCGCAGTCGTTGTATGAACGAATCAAAAGGCCATATAACAGATTCTTTACTGTTACAGAGCATCCTTTTGTAAGATCGCTCACACCTACATTATCTTCCTGAAATGTAACAGTATGTGATAATGTAATCGTGTCATCTAAAGATAAAGTTCCGTCTTCGATACTTTCCATAACAAGAAGACCTGTCATTAATTTAGTCATGCTTGCAGGGTAAATACGATCATGTGCGTTATGTACAACTAAAGCCTCTTTTGTTGAGTCATTTATCAAAACTGCCGACTTAACCGCGCTGTAGTTCTCATCAGCAAGAGCCTCTCCATCGGGTATGACTGTATACTGGTCACCAAAGCTGTCAGAGCTGTATAAAGGCAGATTCTCAGATATTCCAAGTGCAAGTTGATTGCTTGTATCATAACTTCTTTTTGTGCATCCGGATAAAACAAGAATGGGAATCAGCATGACTGCCATCCATTTTGTCAATTTTTTCATCTTTATATCTCCAAATTATTTATAAAATTCCCGCCAGTCGAGATCTCCTCGGTCTAAAGCTTTGATCAGGAGCTCTGCAGTTGCAAGATTTGTTGCAAGCGGAATATTATGCATATCACATAATAAAAAGATATTGTTGATATCCGGTTCATGTGCCTTTGGATGCAAAGGATCCCGGAGGAAAATAACCATATCAATATCATTGTTCTCAATCTGTGAACCTAACTGCTGTTCACCACCCAAATGTCCCGCAATATATTTATGAACGTTCAGATTGGTAACCTCCTCAATCAATCGTCCCGTTGTTCCTGTCGCATATAAATCATTTTTACTTAAAATTCCTCTGTAAGCAATACAGAAGTTCTGCATCAGTTTTTTTTTCGCATCGTGTGCTATTAACCCTATATTCATAACTCTCCTCCTAGTATTTCTTCTTTTGCAGATTTATATTTAATACCAATCCAATACCGGCACTCATACTTACAAGAGAACTAAGTCCGTAACTGATAAACGGAAGCGGAAGGCCTGTATTCGGTAATAACGCAGTTGCAACTCCGATATTAATGAATGTCTGAAAAGCAACCAGTGAACCGATTCCCGCTGCTATATACATACCCTTTTTGTCCTTTGCGTGCCTAGCAACCCGAATACATTGTAACACTATCAGGCATAAAATTGCAATAATAATCACACTTCCAATAAAACCTAATTCTTCACCTACTGCCGAGAAGATAAAGTCTGTCTGCTGCTCAGATATCAGGTTCGTATCCTTAACGGTTGCTACGGTTGAGTTGTTAATACCCTTACCGGATAACTGACCGGAACCGATCGCCATAACTGAATTATCCTGTTGATCGGAGGATGCACCATATTCACTTCCGTATATATGTCCCAGAATACGATTAATCTGATAAGTTTTCAAAAACTGAGGCAGATTATCCTGTTGGATATACCAGATAAATCCACCAAAACATGGAACAAGAATCAGGATCATAATACCTATGAGTTTCAAACTGAGTCCTGCTACAAATATAACAATAAATAGTGTGACCATAATACAGATCGAGGTAGACAAATCGGGTTCTGCCACGATCAGACCAACAGGAACAGCCAAAAATACCGCAAGTTTTGCAAGTACCTTTGGCGTGTTCAAATCTTCGTAGTTTTTTTCCAGAAAAACTGCTGTACAAATGATCAAAATAATTTTAGCAAATTCTGATGGCTGTATTGTGAAAGAGTCTGATATATAGAACCAACGGCGAACGCCCTGATCTCCTCCTCCGGAACCGATCAACAGAACTAGCAGAAGCAAAAGTATATTTCCCGTATAAAGGATCATATAATATTTGCATATAAAATTGTAATCGATCAATGATACAATGATCATTCCAATTACACATGCGCCTACACCGATCAACTGTTTCGTCTGAAAATCCGGTCGAACGCTGCAGATTGTGATTGTTCCCATAATCATGGCTGCGATCACAAATAATACAAGCTTAAAATTATAGTTGATCAGACTGTATTTTTTTTCCGTTGACATGTCCATCTGTTTCATGTGTTTCATCTTTTTCTTTGTCCTTTTTCATATGTATTCCTACAACCGGGATTCGTGCAATGATAAATGAATCCGAAAGCTGTACTGTCATATTTGCTGAATCGATATTAACATAGGCCGCAACGCATTTTCGCATATCATCCCGAATTCTTGTTACGACATCCGGAGTACAACCTATTCGATCAGCCATTAATATATTTTTTAATCGTTCTCTGGCATAATGCCCGGAATTATAGCTTATCACATTCGATACTGCTCTGTTTTCTTTCATAATATTAAACTTCACCCCTTTATGCATGTTTTTTTCTGAATAAACGCTTAAAAGGTTTTCGTTTAAAAACATTAAAATCTGTAAGAGGAATGCTGTCACCAAGTATCCGTCTGCAAATATCGATATAAGCATTTCCTGATATGGTATTACTTCCCGCGAGTGGTTCTCCTTTATTCGTTGAAATAACAATCTGCTCATCATCCGGGATAACCCCAAGCAAGTTTACTGCAAGGATATCGACAACATCATCTACAGACATCATATCACCTTTTTTCACCATATCATAACGGATACGATTTATGATAAGGTCGATCTTGTCTATTTCATTTGCTTCTAATAATCCTATAACACGATCCGCGTCACGAATTGCAGATACCTCCGGTGTAGTAACTACGATGGCACGATCTGCTGCGGCAATAGCATTTTTAAATCCCTGTTCGATTCCGGCCGGACAGTCGATAATAATATAATCAAAATCAGCCCGCATTTCGTCGACAAGCTTTATAATCTGTTCCGGTGAAACTGCAGTCTTGTCTCTTGTCTGTGCGCATGGCATCAGAAAAAGATCCGGGTTGTTCCGATCCTTGATCAAAGCCTGTTTATACCGACAGTTTCCTTCTACAACATCAACAAGGTTATATACAATCCGGTTTTCCAGTCCAAGGACAATATCCAGATTTCTGAGACCGATATCGGTATCTATCATAACGACTCTCTTTTTCAACCCTGCCAGTCCGGTTCCGATGTTGGCTGATGTAGTTGTCTTGCCAACTCCTCCCTTTCCTGATGTAACAACAATTACTTCACTCATAAAACACCTCCGTCAATATCTTTTCCTGTTTTAAAATATGCTTTGAAATTTTATCTTAAAGTGAAGTCTGTGACAGCGCCTGAAAAAGAAGTTGTCCATTTTCGCAGCTTGCCATCATCGCATCATCTGTATGAAATTGTTTTCGGTTCTGTTTTGTTTTATTATAAACAGCTGAACCGATCTTTATATGAACCGGCTCCATCTGAAGAGCCAGAACAAATCTGTTTTTTAAGTGATCCTGTCCGGCAATCACGTTTCCTGAAAGTTTTCCGAGAACAATGACATTTCCATTCGAAATAATCGTTGCTTTTTTCTCTATATTTCCGAGTATGATTATACTCTTTTTTACCTCCAATGTCTGACCTTTTCGTAAATTCCCGCAAAAAAACTGAATCGTATCATTCTTAAATATATCCGGTGGTAATGCTTTTTTTTCTATTGTTGAAAACTGTTTGTCAGACAATTTCTTTTGAACATTTTTTTTGACTTGTTTTTTTTCAGGTGGACTCTTTGCTCTGTGAGGTGGAATATCGATCTGACTACACAGATCCTGTTTGGAAGCTTCCAGACAGAATTCCACTTCGGTATTTGGAAGATGATTCAATTCATATAGGATCTGTTCCTCTTCTCCGGAGGATAACATTCTCCCTTCAAATGTAACCGGTACTCTTCCGCTTTTTTTCAAAAATACTTCCTGACTGTATAATTTCTCTCTGATATCAGAAAGAATCTGTTCCATTGAATTATCTTCATTCAGAATGATACGTATTCCATGGCTGTTTGCCTTCATAACAACGTCGGTATTCATATTCAATCCCTCATCATAATAAAATGCCTGCAAACCAAGGCTCTTTTATCTGGTGTATCTGATATCCAAATTGTTATATTCAATCAGGAATTTAATCGGAAAGTGCATTGTTACCGGTAATAGTTGTATTCTCAAGAACATCAGGATCATACAAATATGCATATACGAGACCTGAAAGCTCGACTGCATTACCGGAAGAATATCCAAATGGTATTACACTTGTAACCGTTACCTCAGGATTTTCATATGGTGCAAATGATACAAATAACGCATGGTTCGGTCTGGCTTCGCTCTGCTGGGCAGTACCTGTTTTGCCTGCTACTGCGACATTGATCTGATTGATCAGTGCACTGCTGCTTGTATGAACGGAAACAACCTGTCGCATACCCTGTCTTACAACATTCCATTGTTCTACAGGAAAATCAAGTTGGTTTTGAACCTTATGCTCATTTTTATATACAACATTGCCATCAATATCCTTTATTTCCGAAACAAGGCTTAAGTCATAACATGTGCCGCTGTTTGCAAGGGTTGTAACATACCGGGCAAGCTGAGTTGCAGTGAAGTTATTCGTACCCTGTCCAATCGCAGTACGGATTGAATCCGCATCTGATATCTGAGGTTTACTTTCAGGCAGTTCAATGCCTGATGTGCTGTCAAATCCAAACATACCTGCATATTTCTGAAGCCGTTCCACACCGGTGATATCGCTGTAGGTTCCTGTATCTTTTGTTGCCATCCGATATCCAAGTTCATAGAAGAAATAGTTACAGGATTCCTCAATTGCCTTAGATATACCGATTGTTCCATGTGCAGACGGATAAATCCAACATTTAGCAGGTGTCTCTGTTTTATCAAAGTATCCTTTGGTCTGGATCACATCGTTGACCCCGATAACGCCCTCATTCATACCGGCAAATGCGGTGATCATTTTGAATGTAGAACCGGGCGCTGTCTGCTGCATAGTTGCCCTACTGTACATTGGTGTTGTTTTGTCTGTCGTAATCTTCGAATAATAATCTGCATCAATCATATTGGTAAGACGATTATTATCATAGCTTGGATAACTTGTCATTGCTTTAACTGTCCCATTATTCGGATTCGTAACGACAATTGAACCGGAGCAAGGATCAAGTGCCAGCATTGCCGGAGTAATCTCAAGATTTTTAATTTTTTTACATATGAAGTCATAGCTTCCCATAACACCGGCTTTATAATCGGAATAATCTGCGTCTGTTGCCATATTAAGGATACCCTGGTCATATAACAGGTTAATTACCTGACTTCCTGTAAGTTCTCCTGATATTATCATATATTTAAAAACAAGTTTGTCGAAACTGGTATTATTTTCAAATTCTTTTAAGATATATTCTGTCAGTACGTTGTAAATCTCATCTGTATCATAATAATCGCTCTTTGTTGATATGACGGAGATGTCGATGGCGCCCTGGCTGATCGCATATTTCAGATATTCGCACAGCGAAATACTGTTGTTTATATACGAAACATAAGCAGCATCAGATTTGTCAATCTTGCTCGGGCTGTAAATTCCCATCTCACTTAACTGTTCACAGATAAATTCCATATAATCCTGATACTGTAATGTCAGATCATGTAATGGAGTATGACTGACGTTTAATATATCATCCAGTCTTGAAAGTGTATTTTGTTTTGCGGACTGGAAGTAAGAATTAACGGACTGTTCCAGTTCAGATGCATCTTTTGCCGCAAGGTCATCAATGCTTATAACATTATTATCAAATAAAGCAAAATATACATCGGTGATCGGAATATCATCCTTATCCGTGGATGTTGTTACATTCTTTATATGGGCAAGAAGAATGGATGCAATTTCTGTTTCAAGCGCATTATAACAATATTTTTGCAGATCGGAATCAATTGTCAAATAGATATCATTACCTGCGACAGGATCTTTCGAATCGATCATTTCTATTACCTTACCCATATTATCGACATACATCTTCTGATATCCATCTTTGCCGCGCAGATAAGATTCAAACTCACTTTCAAGTCCCATTTTACCGACCATATCATTTGCACCGTATTTTTCTGAATCATCCAGAGTCTCATTATATTTTTCCAGTTCCTCATTGGAGATATTTCCGATGTAACCTATGATCTGAGCAAAATATACAGAATCATTATATACACGATGTGATTCAACACTTACCTCCATGCCGAGAAGTTCATCCGAATTTTCTTTGATTGCTGCATAGCTTTCTTCACTGATACCATCAGCAAGCTGAACAGACATATACTGCTGGTAACGATTCAGCCATATCTCATATCGTACCGCGAGGATCTTTAATGCTGCCTCATCGGAATATGTTTCGGAGATATTGAATAAATCTTTTCCACGCATATATTTAAATATATCATCGGCAGTTGAAGACGCCTGCTCTTCTGTCAGACTGTCGACAGAGCTTGCACCATATACATTCATTAAAAAAGTATTTAACGTATTTCCGGATACAGTAAATTCAAAGCCCTTCGAGGTTAACTTCAGAGGAAGACTCACTGACATCTTATCTCCGTTTTGTTCAAGGATCAGAATAGTTTTATATACTATGTCATTACGCAATTCATTCGAAGTCGTTTCCTTTGCGGCAGCCGCTTCCGTCAGGTCCGTTCCACTTATATAAGATAAAGTATAGGATGCTTCGTTATAAGCCAAAAGCTTTCCGTTACAATCGTATATATTTCCCCTGGTCGCTTTTACCGCTACTGTCTTTACGGATTTATAAGTAAAACTCTCCTGATATTTTTCGCCATTTACGATCTGCAGATCGAACAAACGATATATAAGTATTCCAAATAGAACCAGAAACAAGACTGTTACAACAAACAGACGATGCTTGACATGTTCAATTATTGATTCTTTTATCAAACTGAAAAATTCTTTAAACATTCTTACGTTCCTTTCACGATCATATGATCAGACAATTGCCGGATCATTCACTTGCTTTTTCCATTTTTTTCAATGCCTTATTTACAAATGCAAAAAACTTGAATACGATCAACGTGATAAGTGCTGTGTAGATCATTTCGGGTAATATGATATCTTTTAAATAAGTTGCGAACTCCAGTCTGTTCCGCATAAGGAAGAAAATTACATAGGTTGCAAAATTAAAAATAAGATCATCAACTAAGATTATAATTATTGGAAGAAGAACATCTTCTACCAGATAAAGTCTGTGGAAAAAACCGTTACAATAGCCAAGAATCATATATAAGATCATAAATGGTCCGATGGCATATCCAAAATATACATCATATAAAAAACCACAGAAAAACCCAACCAGCATACCTTCTTTTCTTCCCCGCATCAGTCCGAAGGAAACAGTAAGGATCAGCATAAGATCCGGTGCAGTACCTGCTATTTCAAGAAACGGGAAAAGGGCAGTCTGCAAAACAAAACATATTGTTATTAATATTCCAAGTATTATTACTCTTTTCAATGTTACACTTCTTTCTGTTAATCCGTGATATTTTTCTTAGTCTGTAAAATTACGAGTACTTCTTCGATGTTTGAGAAGTCGGCAGCAGGTATAATATAGGCAGTCTTCGTCAGATTGTTGGAATCACTCTCAACCTTTGACACATAACCAATATTAATACCTGAAAGATATTTGTTTGAGACATAGGATGTTACAACCTGATCTCCTTCCGATATTTCGGCATCTTTATCAATATTTTCAGCAATCATATATCCGTCTGCGTAATTCGTCAGACTTCCTGACACATTACAGATGGATCTGCTTGGAAGGATCATGGCATTAACATTTGATGTATCATCAATAATCGTACGAACTTTTGCATAGGATTCACCGATTTCTGTTATGATACCACAGAGTCCGTTACCATACAGGACATTACATCCAACAGATAAGCCATCCTTTGTACCTTTATCGATATAAAAGACATTAAACCAGTTGCCGGTATCCTTTGAGATTACGCGGGCTCCGGTCTTTTCATAATCTGTATAAAGAGCATCTAATTCATATAATTTCTGAAGTCGGTCAAGCTCATAGGAATCCTGCTGATACTGCGCAAGCTTTGTTTCGTAGGAAGATATCTTCTCCTTAAGCTGTTCATTTTCAGTTACTACACTCTCGTAATTGTGGAAGGCTTCTACCTTGGATTCAACCCATGTACCTACTGTATTAACTCCCTTTTGCATCGGTACAATAAAAGTATTAGTTACATTTCTGACGGATGACATCATTCCGTCAAAAAATAAAGAAGTAACCATCAGCACCACACACAAGATTGTAAGTGCCAGCAAAAAATATTTTGGTGTAATTTCTATTCTTTTACGATTACGTCGTCTCATTCTATGATTCCTCTTTCTGCCAGGCTGACAAAACAATTATTCCCTAATATAATATGATCCGATAAACGTATCCCCAGTGTTTTTCCCGCTTCCTCCACACGCTTGGTCAGAAGAATATCCGGGTTGCTGGGTTCCGGATTCCCTGAGGGATGATTATGCAATAGTACGATATATACAGCCTGATATTTTAATGCATCAATAAAAATATCCCTCGGCGATACAACTGCATGATCGACCGTTCCCTCTGACAGTCGACACTCTTTTAACAAATGATGGCTCGAATCAAACATTAATACATATACCTGTTCTTTGCACAAATATTTGGTGCGCTCCATATAATAGTCTGCAATACTTTTCGGATTACCAAAGGTAACTCCTGACCGGTGTTCTGATCTTGCCATTCTTCTGGACAACTCAGCGATACACTGCATCTGAATTGCTTTTACTTTTCCGATACCATCAACATTCATAAGATCATCAACCGACAGATAATTCAATCCGATGATCCCTTTATGAACCGGGTGTGCAGCTAATATTTTCTGCGCAGTCAACAAAGCATTCCCATGTCTGCTTCCACATCGAAGTATGACTGCCAGAAGTTCCGCATCTGATAAGACGGCTGCACCTCCCGACAGACATTTCTCATATGGGCGTTCACATTCCGCCATATCTTTCATTGTAAATTCTGATCTCATTTTTCCTCCTTCGTCTCCGTCTCTCCACGAATCGGTAAGGAGTATTTACCGTTTTTTCTTTTCGGCTTTTGTTCTAAAATAATCTACCACACTATAAGGTTATTTTCTACCATTTTTTGCAATGTCATTACAATTCCAAATTTTGCATGCTGATAGGTAAGTCCTCCCTGAAAATATACAGCATACGGTTCTCTCATAGGGGCATCCGCACTAAGTTCAATTGAAGAACCGGATACAAATGCACCGGCCGCCATGATGACAGGAGAATCATATCCCGGCATATCCCATGGTACAGGCTTTACATAGCTGTCAACCGGTGCAGCCGCCTGAATCCCTTCACAGAAAGCAACCACACGTTCCGGTGTCTGAAGTTCAACTGCCTGTATGATATCAAAACGATCCTCTGTCTTATTCGGAACTGTCTTAAAACCAAGATTTTCATATACATTTGCAGCAAAGATCGCGCCCTTTAAAGCATTTGCCGTAACCGATGGAGCCATGAATAAGCCCTGTGCAAAAGCCTTTGTATTATTTAAAGATGCACCAACCTCTTTGCCAAGACCTGGAGATGAAAGTCTGTATGCTGCCTGTTCTATGCAGTCCTTTCGTCCTGCAATATATCCTCCACAAGGTGCAAGTCCACCGCCTGGATTCTTAATAAGTGAACCAACTACCATATCAGCCCCGACCTCTGATGGTTCTATCTTTTCAACAAACTCACCATAGCAGTTATCAACCATACATATGACTTCCGGTTTAATGTCTTTAATAAACTTAATAAGTTCTCCGATTCTTTCAACTGAAAGTGTCGGTCTTTGGGCATATCCTTTTGAACGCTGTATAGTTACAAGCTTTGTCTTTTCATTAATAGCTTTTCTTATACCTTCATAATCAAAGCTTCCATCAGGCAGAAGGTCAACCTGCCTATAACTTATATTATATTCAGCAAGACTTCCTTTAGATGGTCTTATTCCTATAATCTCATCCATAGTATCATATGGCTTGCCAACTGGCGATAAAAGCTCATCACCAGGTCGAAGATTAGATGATATCGCCACATTAAGTGCATGAGTACCGCATATTATCTGAGGTCTTACAAGTGCATCCTCTGTTTTAAATATATCAGCATATATTCTCTCAAGAGTATCCCTTCCTTCATCGTTATAACCATATCCGCTTGTTCCATACAGATGCATCTCTGCAACCTTATTCTTCTGCATTGCGCTAAGCACCTTCAGCTGGTTATACTCTGCTATTTCATCTATTCTATCAAATCTTTCCTTAAGTTCTTTAATAACATTCTGACCATAATTATACACATCCTCACTTATGCCAAGATGTTCACAGTACATATTTTTCATATTTTTCCTCTTTCTTTTGCTTTCAACATAAATTCTTTAACATACTTTATACTTATTCTGTCTATTGTGCAACTATATTCTTATCCATCAGTATCTGAAGCATATATGATAACAGTTTTTCCTTATCATGGCCAAACTCGTCAAGATTAAGCCATTCAATGTCTTTTTCCCTTTTAAACCATGTTATCTGTCTTTTTGAAAAATGTCTGGTATTGTTTTTAATATTTTCCTTCAGTTGTTCAAGAGTACATAAGCCATCAAGATAATCAAGTACTTCCTTATATCCTATTGCCTGCATTGATGTGGCATCTCTATCTATACCACTCTCTTTCAGTCTCTTAACCTCATCAACAAGTCCTTCATCAAACATCTGGTCAACCCTCAGGTTAATTCTGTCATACAGCAGCTTTCTATCATCATTCAAAACAAAATATACATAGTTATAAGGTGATTCTTTTTTCTGCTGTTCCTCATTATGCTCAGATATTTTCTTACCTGTCTGTTTATAATATTCGATAGCTCTTGCAACTCTCTTAACATTATTGTAATGGATTACATCTGCTGACTTTTCATCTATCTTTCTTAACATATCGTGAAGATACTCTGCGCCTTCACGTCTTGCTATATCATACAGTTCTTCCCTATATGAAGTATCTTTATCTTCATTTTCAAACTGTATATCATAAAGAACTGACTGAATGTAAAAGCCAGTACCACCAACTATAAGCGGTATATGCCCATTAGCTTTTATTTTATCAATCGCCTCGCATGCCATCTTTTTAAATATAGTTATATTAAATTCCTCATCAGGATTCATAACATCTATAAGATAATGCTTCACTCCATGCATTTCTTCCTGTTTTATCTTGGCAGTTCCTATATCCATACCCTTATACACCTGCATAGAATCTGCACTTATAATTTCTGCTCCAATCTGTTTTGCAAGTCTTATAGACAAAGAAGTTTTTCCAACCGCTGTTGGACCTGTTAATATAACTAAAGGCTGTTTTTCCATGTTAATAACCACACCTTTCTACAATCTGTCTTTTACCTGTCTTTTACCTGTTTTACACAATTCTCTTGAATTTTCTTTCTATATCATACTTGCTCATGACTATAAGAGTTGGTCTTCCATGTGGACAATTATATGGATTATCCGCTTTCATAAGCTCATACATAAGTTCCTCTGCTTCCTTATAAGATATTTTATTATTACCTTTTATTGCGGCTTTGCACGACATAGATGCGACCTTTTCAGTAAGGATATCCATATCAGTCATTCTTCCTTCACTCATAAGTCCATCAAGAAGATCCATAAGCATCTGTCTGTAATCAAGCTTTGGAAATCCCGCCGGAATTCCTGTAACCTTATACTCACTACCGCCAAACTCTTCTATTTCATAACCCATTTTAGTAAACACCTGCATATTCTGTTTAAGTACTTCTTCCTCATTCATATTAAGTGTAAGAATAACAGGTGGCATAATCATCTGTGTATCAATATGCTTTTCCCTGATTTTTTTCATCATTCTCTCATAAAGAACCTTCTCATGTGCAGCATGCTGATCCATCATATAAAATCTGTCCTCAAACTCTATCAGCCAGTAAGTATCAAACAGCTGGCCTATTATTCTGTAATTATCCTTATTATCCTCATCAAGAAGCTTATCCTTAAACATCGAGAGCTGTTCAGGTTTTACTTTAACTTCTGCCTGATATTTTTGTTCATCATCCTTTACCATAGCCTCTGATCTTCTTGTTTCAAATGGTTCTGGGAGTCTGGTTTTTGTTTCATCCGGCATAGCTTTTTGTAATTCTATCGTTCTTGTTGATTCCAGCTTTAGTTCTGACTTTGATTCCGATTCTGGTTCTATCTTTACTTCTGACTTTGATTCCGATTCTGGTTCTATCTTTACTTCTGACTTTAATTCCGGCTTTGGTTCTGACTTTGGTTCTTGTTTTAATTGTACCGTTTTTTTAGTTTCTTCTGTTCTGTCAATTCCAAATGCTGCTTTTGTTTCTTTTATTTCCAGCTCTTTTTCCTTATTTAGCTTCTGCATTATCTGTCCATCAGCTTCAACCTCAGCAACAAGCTCTTTTCCCTTTAACGTGGAAAGAATTGTATCATACACAAAATTATATACATATTCATTATTAGAAAATCTAAGCTCCATCTTAGTAGGATGTACATTAACATCTATGATTTCCGGATTAATCGTAAAATGCAGAACTGTAAACGGATAATTATGTGGCATTATAAAACCTTTATATCCAGCCTCAATCGCTCTGTTTATTATACTGCTCTTTATATATCTGCCATTTATATAATAGTTCTCATATACCCTGTTACCACGATTCACAAACGGTTTTCCTATATAACCCTCTATCCTGATATTCTCAGCAGCACTATTTACTTCATAAAGATTCGCAGTAATATCTCTTCCATAAACATTATATATAATATCCTTAAGCTTCATATTTCCAGATGTATGAAGCTTATTCTGGTTATTATTAATAAATCTGAATGATATATCAGGACGTGATAAAGACAGATACTGCATCAGGGAATTAATATAACCAGCTTCTGTTGCTGCTGACTTTAAAAACTTTCTCCTTACAGGTGTATTAAAGAAAAGATTTCTAACAATAAATGTAGTACCATCAGGTGCACCTATATCTTCAACTGATATTTTCTTTCCACCCTCAGACAGATATCTTGTACCTGTAAGACTCTTTTGTGTCTTTGTTATCAGTTCTATCTGTGAAACTGCAGCTATACTTGCAAGTGCTTCACCTCGGAATCCCAGAGATGAAACTGTTATCAGATCCTCTATTGACTTTATCTTGCTTGTCGCATGTCTTTTAAATGCTATATCTATCTCATCTTTATTGATTCCAGAACCATTATCTGTAACTCTTATAAATGAGATTCCACCTTCCTTTATTTCAACAGTAACTGCATTAGCCCCTGCATCTATAGCATTTTCAACCAATTCTTTAACAACAGATGAAGGTCTTTCTATAACTTCTCCTGCAGCAATTTTATTAATTGTATTCTGATCAAGCAGCTGAATTCCCAACGTCAGTCTCCTTTCCTTATTCACACATATAGCATTTATCAATCAAAAGCAGAATAATCATCCATTTTAATCAGATATATTTTCTTAATTTACCAGCGGTTTTTAACCTTCCCCTGCAGCTTATATAACGTATTAAGCGCATCTATTGGTGTCATATTACTTATATCAAGTTCTTTAATATCCGATATAATGTCATCATCTTTAACCGTATCAAACAATGACATCTGTTTATCCTCTAAATCATTAATCTTTTTATACTGATTATTCATTTTTTCAAGTTTCTTTGAATATTGGGCTATATCCCTTGCCTTCTGTGATATATCTGCATCACTTAACTCAGCAACAAGCTCTTTAGCCCTGTTAAGTACCGTTTCCGGAACTCCTGCGAGCTTAGCCACTTGTATACCATAGCTTTTATCTGCTCCACCCTTTATAATCTTACGAAGGAATACTATATCATCACCACATTCTTTAACCGCTATGCAATAATTATTAACTCCGTCAAGCGTTCCTTCAAGCTCTGTAAGTTCATGATAATGTGTCGCAAAAAGTGTCTTTGCCCCAAGAATTTTTGTATTGGCTATATATTCAACAACAGCCCATGCTATACTTAATCCATCAAATGTACTTGTACCTCTTCCTATTTCATCAAGTATTATAAGACTTTTTGAAGTAGCATTTCTTAATATATTGGCAACCTCTGTCATCTCAACCATAAAAGTTGATTGTCCTGAAGCCAGATCATCTGATGCTCCTACCCTTGTAAATATTCTGTCAACTATACATATACTGGCAGAATCCGCTGGAACAAAACTACCTGTCTGTGCCATAAGCACAATAAGTGCCGTCTGTCTCATATATGTAGACTTCCCAGCCATATTAGGTCCGGTTATTATAGTAACTCTGTTTGATGAATTATCAAGATATGTGTCATTAGATATAAACATATCATTGGTTATCATCTTCTCAACTACCGGGTGCCGGCCATTTTTAATATCTATTATTCCTTTATCGTTGATTTTTGGTTTTACATAGTTATTCTGCGTTGCAACAACTGATAAAGAAACAAGTGCATCAACCATCGCAACAGCTTTGGCAGTATTCTGTATTCTGACTACTTCCTTTGCAATCTTTTCCCTGACATCGCAAAATAAATCATATTCAAGCGAATACAATTTATCCTCTGCGCCAAGTATAACATCCTCAAGATGTTTTAATTCATCTGTCGTATAACGCTCTGCATTGGTAAGTGTCTGCTTTCTCACCCATTCAGGAGGTACTTTGTCTTTAAATGAATTCGTAACCTCAAGATAATATCCAAACACCTTATTATACTTGACCTTAAGATTTTTAATACCCGTTCTTTCTTTTTCACGTATTTCAAGCTCTGAAAGCCACTCCTTGCCTTTTATTTTGGCATTACGAAGCTCATCCGCCTCTTGTGAGTAACCTTCCTTAATCATACCTCCATCACGTAATGATATAGGTGGTTCATCTACTATCGCTGAAAGTACAAGCTTATAAAGATCAGATAAATCATCCATTTTATCAAAACATTCTACAAACATAGAAGTCTTAAAGCCACCAACAATACGTCTAATATGTGGTATCATTTCCAGTGTATTGCGAAATGCAATTAAATCCCTTGGATTTGCTGTTTTACAGCTTATTTTAGTCATAATACGTTCCATATCATAAACAGGATTAAGATACTCTCTTAGTTCTTCCCTGTCTATCATACAATCATTAAGCTCTTCTATTGCATCCTGGCGTTTTATTATCTCGTCTTTGTTTATGAGCGGCTGTTCTATATATGAACGAAGCATACGTGCTCCCATAGCTGTCTTAGTCTTATCCAGCACCCACAAAAGAGACCCCCTCTTTTGTTTTTCACGCATTGTTTCCACAAGTTCAAGATTTCTTCTTGAAGAGCTGTCAATAAGCATATATTTACCAGATGAATATGGCATCAGCGTAGTTATATGAGGCATTGTACTTTTCTGTGTCTCATAAAGATATGTAAGGAGTGCACCAGCTGCTATAATCCCCACCGTATAATCTTTAACACCTAATCCATCAAGCATTTCAATATGAAAATGTTCAAGAAGCTTATTTTTGCATGTTTCTTCATTGAAGTACCAGTTATCAAGTGTTGACACTGCTATACCAAGCTTTGCATTAATCGCTTCAAGATTAATTCCACTCATTGCAAAGTATTCATTCACAATTATTTCTGATGGAGCAAACTTATTTATTTCATCTATCAGTTCACTCCCCCCATCAAGCTCTGTTACAAAAAAATCTCCAGTGGAATAATCAGCTATAGATACGCCAAGGTTATCTCCAAGATACACTATGCTCATCATATAATTATTTCTGGTTTCATCAAGTCCAAGCGTATTGATATTAGTTCCAGGTGTAACAACCTTTATAACTTCTCTTTTAACTATTCCCTTGGCTTTTTTAGGATCTTCCA
>OGGC01000935.1_pt1 | contig 22261 bp, 20 predicted proteins | sample 1571181 | NCBI WGS metagenome assembly OGGC01 (sample SAMEA2581930, study PRJEB24529) | metagenome | biome: Human gut stool | place: China | collected 2011 | reverse complement strand
AAAGATCATAACAGCCCTCCCCACTGGCAGGCACACAGTGCCGCCAGCATCCAGAGCTCGGCCTTTTGCAAAAACCACCCGGCAAGGTCGCCGGTGATGCCGCCGAACTGCTTCTGGCTCACGGCATGGTAGCGCCAGAGCACCGCCAGCGCTGCCAGCACCAGCGCCCAGCCGCCCAGCGCCGCCATACCCGCGCACAGCACTGCGGCCAGCACCGCCAGCACCCAGCGCACCACAGTTTTGTCTGCTGCAGTGGCAAAGGTGTGTGCAAGACCGGTGTTTTTTGCCATGGGGAACGATGCCACCGCAAGGCCCGAAAGCGCCCGTTCCAGCACCAGTGCCAGAACCCACAGCACACCCACGCGGGGTGTAAAACTCACACAGGTGCACAGGGCAAAATAGGCCAGAAAATAGCTGCACAGCCGGATGACCGCAAAGGCACCGCAGTGGGGGTCTTTTAATATTTCCAGCTTCTTTTCTCGGTCGCCGTAGCTGGAAAGGGCATCGCAGGTGTCGGCATAGCCGTCCAGATGGATGCCGCCCGTCACCCACACAGGCACCAGCGCAAAGCCCGCCGCCTTTGCAAGGTCCGGCAGGGGCAGCGTGCCACATACACACCACGCCGCACCAATAACGACACCAATGAGCGGGAAGGCGCACATGGCATAACGCATATTCTTTTCGTTCCATTCGAACTGCGGCACCGGGATGGCCGAAAACATGGCAAAGGCCACCGCAATGGTCTGCAAAACGATCATTTTTCCACTCCTTTATAGTACACGGGGATGCCGCATACCACCCGCACCACCGCATCTGCCCGGGCGGCAAAGGCATTGTTCACCTGCGCCAGTGCCAGCAGATAGCGGCCTGTGTCACCGGCATAGTCGGCCCCGCCGCTGAACACCTCGTTGGAAACAACGATGAGGTTTTCGCACTGGGCTGCAAGGCTTTCCAGCCCGTGCAGGATGGCTTTGGCCGCGTTTTCCCCTGCTCCCGCCGGGTCGTACAGCTCGTTGGCGGCAAGGTTGCCAAGGTCTTCCAGCAAGGCGGTGCCCCGCGCAGGCAGGCGCACATTGTCCAGATGCAAGGGACACTCCACCGTTTCAAACTGCTTTGCGGCCCGCATTTTGCGGTGCTTTTCCACCCGGGCGGCACACTCGGCATCCCACACCTGCATGGTGGCAAAATAGTAGCGGGGGCCGGTGGTTTTCAGCACAAGGCTCTCGGCATATTCACTTTTGCCGCTGGCCGCGCCGCCCAGAACCAGCGTCAACATTGGGGCGTATACGGCGCAATGCCGCCCTCCGCAAAGGAGTAGCACCCGCCGTATACGGCCAGCGCCATATCCCACAGCGGGATGCTGGCCACCGCGCCGGTGCCCTCGCCCAGATGCAGCCCCGCCGTAATGATGGGTGCTTTGCCCAGTGCTTCCAGCACGATGCGCGCGGCAGGCTCTGCCGAGCAGTGGCTTGCAAACACAGCCTTTGCCGCCGTCGGGCACAGCCGCACGGCGCACAGCGCGGCCACCCCGCTGATAAAGCCATCTGCCAGCACCGGCACACCGGCCAGTGCACCGCCCAGAAACACACCGCACAGGCCCGCGATATCAAAGCCGCCAAGCTTTGCAAGAACATCCAATGCGTCTTCCGGGTCCGGCTCATTACAAAGGATGCCGCGGCAGATGGCATCCACCTTGCGGGCAAGCCCTTCGTCCGAGAGGCCCGCACCGCGCCCGGTCATAAGCTCCACGGGCTGGCCCAGCAGCACCGCCGCCACCGCGCTGGAGGTGGTGGTATTGCCAATGCCCATTTCACCGGTGGCGATGAGCCTGTAGCCATCCTCTGCCAGTTCCCGGGCAAGGGCAATGCCCTCCCCAACGGCCTGCACGGCCTCGGCCCGGCTCATGGCAGGGCCTTGGGTAAAATCCGCCGTGCCTGCGGCAATGCGGCAGCTGCGCACGCCGGGCACCGGTTCGCCTGCCATGCCCATATCCACGGGCAGAACATCGCAGTGGGCCGTGCGGGCCATCTGGCACACACTGGTGCGCCGCATGGCAAGGTTTTCGGCCACGGCACGGGTCACTTCCTGCCCGGTCTGGCTCACGCCCTGCGCCACTACGCCGTTATCCGCGCAGAGCACCACCACCACCCGGCGGGAAAGATCAAGCTCCGCACTGCCGGTAAGGGCGGCGGCATCCTCCAGCATGGTCTCCAGCCGGCCCAACCCGCCCAGAGGCTTTGCAAGGCTGGCCCAGTGGGCGTGTGCCGCCGCGCGGGCAGCTTCGTTGGCCGGGGTGATACCCGCCAAAAGTGCATTCAGTTCCGTTTCGGTCATTTTGGTCATCCTTTTGTTTTGCTGTATCGTTCTGCCGCGCGCACAAAGCGGCCCGGCAGGGGCGTGCCCGCCCAGTACAAATGCGGGAATCCCGCATAGAAATTTTCGTTTGCATAGCCGCATTCCCACTGCATTTTTTCGTTTTTGCAGGCCGTAAATGCAGTGCCGTTTGCGGTGGAATCCCAGTGGTGGAATTCGTGGATGGGCAGCGTTTCTCCGGCGCAGAAGAGCATACTGTCCGCCTTGGCGGTCATTTCGGCATAGCCAAAGCGCACCAGCCTTCCCACCCGGATGCCATCGCCCGGCAGAACGTCTGCCATGGGCCACGCCTTACCGTCGGCATCCTCAAGGCTCCGGCCCAGATACAAAAAGCCGCCGCATTCGGCCGCTGTGGGCAGGCCCGCCTGCACGGCCTGCCGGATGGAAGCCAGCATGGTTTTGTTTTCACTCAGAGTTTTGGCGTGCAGCTCCGGGTAGCCGCCGGGCAGATACAGCCCGCCTATATTTTCCGGCAAAACCGCATCCCGCAACGGGCTGAAAAGCACAAGCTCCGCCCCGGCATCCCGCAGTGCGTCCAGCGTTTCGGCATAGGTAAAGCAGAACGCCTCGTCCTTTGCCACCGCAATGCGGACGGATGTGGGTGCAGCTGCTCCCGGCAAAGCTTCCGGCGCAGGCTTTTCGGTCAGCACGGCAAGGCGCTGCCAATCCAGCACCAGTGCATCGGCCAGCAGGGCGATCTTTTCCTGCAGGTCGGCAATTTCATCTGCAGTCTTCAGGCCGAGGTGTCGGCTTTCTACCGCTGCCTGCGGCAAATGGGGCAGATAGCCCAGCACCGGCAGGCCGGTCTCCCTTTCCAGCAGGGTCTTGAGCATTTTATACAGCTTTTCGGAACAATCATTGAGCAGGATGCCCGAAACATGGCTGTTTTTGCGGAAGTTCATAAGGCCCTGAATTTGCGCGGCCAGCGTCACGCTGGCACCCTTGGGCTGTACCACCAGCAGCACCGGCAGGCCCAGCGTATCCGCCAGTTCCCAAGCGCTGGCACGGGTGGTCAGGCCCTGACCATCATAAAAGCCCATAGCGCCCTCGCACACGGCGGCACCATGCCCGGCGGCATAGCGGGCAAAAATGGCCCGCACCATATCCCTGTCGGAAAGAAACAGATCCAGATTGTGGCTGTCCACCTGCAGAGCCGAGCGGTGGAACATGGGGTCGATGTAGTCCGGCCCGCTTTTGAACGCACAGGGGTCGGCCCCGCGCTTTTTCAGCGCCGCCAGCACTGCGCAGGCAACCGTGGTCTTGCCGCTGCCGGAAGAAGGCGCGGCGATGAGAAATTGCATCATTTGCGTGTACCCGTAATGAGGAAGATGGGGTTATTGGCCATGAGCAGGTGCAGTCGGCCCGCCGGTTTTGTGCGGCTGACGGCGATCTGCGTTACCTCTGCGGTCAGGCCCCGGGCCGTGAGGGCGGCAATGGCAGCGCCCAGCGTTTCCAGCGCAATGGCCGAAATGCAGATGCGTGCGTTCGGATTCTTGCCGAGCACTTCATCCAGCACGGCTTCCATGCCGCCTTTGGTGCCGCCGATGAACACGGCATCCGGCGCAGGCAGGTCTGCCAGCACATCCGGTGCGCGGCCCTCGATGAGGATGAGGTTGCAAGCATGGAACTTTGCCCGGTTTTTACGGATCAGTTCACAGGCATCCGGTTCACACTCCACGGCGTAAACGCGGCCTTTGGGTGCCGCCAGCGCAAGCTCCACGCTCACACTGCCGGTGCCTGCGCCCACATCCCACAGAGTGTCGGTGGGCATTACCGCCAGCTTTGCCAGCGCAGCAGCGCGCACCTCCTGCTTGGTCATGGGCACCTCGCTCCGGATGAAGCTTTCGTCCGGGAAGCCCGGCGCACGCAGCTGCGGCAGATCAAAGTTTTCCACCAGAAGCACGCTGAGTGGTGCAAAGCTCTGCCCCGCCAGCTCTGCAGCAGAACCGTAGCGGATGGCTTCCGCCTCGGTGCCAAGGTTTTCGCCCACCACGCCGTGGGCTTCGCCCATACCGGCATCGGTCAGCTTCTGGCACAGAGAGGCGGGCGTTTCAGTGCCGCCGGTGAGGAAGAACACCGAACGGTTCATCATGCACTCGGCCACCGGGTCGCAGGCGCAGCCATGGGCCGAAACCAGCTTCCAGTCCTGCCACGGACGGCCCAGCGCCGCTGAAAGCAGCTGGATGCTGGAAACGCCCGGATACACCCGCGCGGGGATGCCCAGCGCCCGCAGCGGCGTGAGCAGACCGGACGCACCGGAGTAAAATCCGGTATCGCCGCTGTAAAGCACGGCAGCATCCTGCCCGGGGTTTTGTGCCAGTGTTTCCAGAATGTCAGCGGGCTGGTAGAGCGCGAACTGCCGGGCCGTGCAGTCTGCAGGCAGGCCCGCCAGCAGCCGCTTTGCACCGAACACAAGGCCCGCGCTGCGCACAGCCTGCTGCGCCTGCGCCGAAAGGGCTTCCCATTTTCCGCTGCCCATGCCGATCAGTGTGACCATTGCAAAATCTCCTTGCAATACGCTAAAATTTGTGTTTCCGTCTCGCCAGTTTCCGGCGGGCGGCACAGCACCACCAGCTGTGCGCCGGTATCGGCAGCGGCCTGCACCTTCTCGGCAAAGCCGCCCGCTGCGCCGCCGTCCTTGGTGACGAGGTACCGGATCTGGAACTGTGTTATCAACGCCTTATTCAGCGCCAGACTGAACGGCCCCTGCATGGCAATGATGTTCCGGTGCGGGACATTGGCCGCTTCACAGGCGGCAATGCCATCCGGCGTGGGCAGGACGCGCGGGTAAAGCCGCGCCGGTTCCAGCCCGGCAAACACAGCCAGCTCCTTGGCACCGGTGGCAAGCAGGATATTGCCCTCTGTCCCTGCCAGATATTCTGCAGCCTGCGCTGCTGTTTCAAACACCGCACAGCCGGGCGGCAAGGGGCTTTGCGCACGCAGCAGGCGGCGGTATTCCACGCCCGCCTGCACCGCTGCTGCGCGGATGTTCCTGGTGGCATCCACTGCATAAGGGTGGGTGGCATCCACGCAGAGATCAGCTCCCGTCAGCAGCGCCGCCATGGCATCCGGCTGCAGCCGCCCGGCGTGCACCGTGATACCCGCCATTTCGCCCTGCTCCTCGGCACCCAGCGGCGTTGCCACGCACACCGTTACCGCAACGCCAAGCTCTGCCAGCTTTTTGGAAAAGCGACGGCCCTCGGTGGTGCCGCTGAACACGACCGCCTTCACTTACGGTACCCCCGCGGCGTGACCATCCGGCCCGAAAGGGCGCGGGTATTGCTGTTGCCGATATACACGGTGGTGAACATATCCACCGGCGTGTTTTCCAGCTCGGCCAGCGTCAGCACCCGGGCGCTCTGGCCCTCGCGGCCAATGTTGCGCACAAGGCCGCAGACGGTATCATCCGCCTTGCCGTTTGCGCGCAGGATGCGCACTGCCTTTTGCAGGTAGTCCGGCCTGCCCTTGGAGGAAGGATTATAGAGTGCAGCGCAGAAATCGCCCTGCGCGGCGCAGGCCAGCCGCTTTTCGATGACCTCCCACGGGGTGAGCCGGTCGGAAAGGGAGATCACGCAGAAATCGTGGGCCAGCGGCGCGCCCAGCACAGCCCCGCCGCTGAGGGCGGCCGTAAGGCCGGGCACCACTTCTACGGCAACGTCCGGGTAATCCTGCGCCAGTTCCAGCACAGGGCTGGCCATGCCGTAAACACCTGCGTCGCCGCTGCACACCATCACCACGCGCCTGCCGGTATTCGCCTTTTCCAGCGCCCAGCGGCAGCGGTCGATCTCCTGCGTCATGCCGGTGGAATAATATTCCTCACATGGGAACTCCGGCTCGATCAGGTCAAGATAAAGTTTATAGCCGCAGATGGCATCTGCGTGTTCCAGAACGTTCTGGGCTTCCTGCGTCAGGTAGTAAACATCTCCGGGGCCAATGCCCACCACATAGACTACCTTTTCCGGTTCGTCGATCTCAAATTCCATCGGGTCAAACATTCTGCCACCTCCAGTCCGGGGCATAGGGCCGCACGGCCAGCGCAAAGGTCACGCCGGTATGGGCATATTTGTGAAAAACGAGTGTCCCGCCTGCGGCCAGCACTGCCGACCGTTCACAGACATTGTCCACGCCGGTAACGCTCTGCACAAAGGCCGAAGGCGTAAAGCTGCCGGGGGCGGCACGCAGCTGTTCCGCTGTGAAAAACTGCACCGGCCAGCTGTGGCTCTTACAGAAGGTCAGCAGGCCAGCCTCGTTTTGTTTTAAGTCGATGCTTGCCGCCGCCGTGATGCATTGCGGCGCAAGGCGGTTCTGGGCACAGAAAGCTACAAAGGCTTCGGCCAGCGTTTCAGCGCTGGTGCCGCGTTTGCAGCCCACGCCCAGCACGCCGATGCGCGGCACCAGATGCAGCGCATCCCCCGCCGGGCAGAGGGTGAGGGCAAAGTCCGGGGCATCTCCCGCCGTGATCCCATCAGGCGGTGCACCCGCAATGGGCCAGTCGGATGCAAACTGCACCGTTTTGCCCGCCAGCAGTGCACCGCTGACAAGCTTGATGCGCTCCGGCTCCAGCACGGTGCAGTTCTGGTGCTTTGCCCACTCGTCCACCGCAAACACACCGTTTGCGTCGGTGGCTGTGGTGATCACCGGCACCGCACCGCACACAGCGGCAAGCGCCCGGGCAAGGTCGTTGGCACCGCCCAGGTGGCCTGAGAGGATGGGCACGGCAAAGTGGCCGCACTCGTCCAGCACCACAACGGCAGGGTCCTGTGCCTTGCTTTGGCAGTGGGGCGCAATGGCCCGCACCGCAATGCCCACAGCACCTACAAAAACAAGGGCATCGCTCCCGGCAAACTGGCGGGCCGTCCAATCGGCAAGGTGCACCTGTCCGGCTTCATGGCCGCAGCGGGTCACACTGCCGGGATATGCCGCCGCCAGTTTTTGGGCCAGTGCAAGGCCCTTTGCCGTAAAGGCCAGATAGGCGCGGGTCACTGGTCTGTCCCCTTGCGGAACTCGGTGGTAAAGGCCGGGTCGTAGAGCTTGCTGCGCTCATAGTTCCGGCCCAGAAAGCCGCCTGCCACGATGAGCGCCGTTTTGGTGATGCCCGCTGCATGAACGCTTTCCGCCAGCGTACCTACGGTGCAGCGAACCGTTTTTTCTTCCGGCCATGTGGCCTTATACACCACCGCTGCCGGGGTATCCGGCGTATAGGCACCGCCTGCCAGAAGCGCCTGCTGTACTTTGTCCACAAGGCCGATGGATAGGAAAATGACCATCGTTGCCCCGTGGGCGGCAAGGCTTGCCAGCTTTTCTTTTTCCGGCACCGGGGTGCGGCCCTCCATGCGGGTGATGATGACGGTCTGGCTCACGGTGGGCAGCGTGTACTCGGCATTCAGTGCCGCCGCTGCACCGCAGAAGCTGGAAACACCGGGGGTATCATCGTAGGGAATGCCCTCGGCATCCAGCACATCCATCTGCTCCCGGATGGCACCGTAAAGGCAGGGGTCGCCGGTGTGCAGGCGCACGGTGATCTTACCCGCAGCTTCCATCTGCCGCATCACATCCAGCACCTGCTCCAGCGTCATTTCAGCGCTGTTATAAATGGCGCAGTCTGCCTTTGCAAGGCCCAGCAGGGCCGGGTTCACCAGACTGCCCGCATAGATGATGCAGTCGGCTTTCTGAAGCAGGGCCGCGCCCCGCCGGGTGATGAGGTCCGGTGCGCCGGGGCCTGCACCAACAAAATGTACCATAACGTTACTCCTTTACCAAAACGGTGGCAAAATAACCGGCCTGTTCCTGCGGCCGCTCAAGGGAAAGATCCGGGTAGACCCGCTCGTCCGGCAGACCGCAGTTGCACACAAGTGCGCTTTTTTTCAGCTTATCTGCCTGCTGCAGGGTATCCAATAAGACAGGCAATTGCCTGCCGGCTTTCATCAATACCTTGGTGCCGGGCATTTCAAGCACGCGGTCTGTCCAGCCGCCGGGCGCAATGGTAAGCGGCGTATCCATGCCGCCGGTCAGCGGCACATTCAGCCGCGCCGCCGCCGCACAAAAGCTGGGCACGCCTGCCGCCATGACGGTGGCATAACCCCCGGCCTGCAAGATCTCCTGCAGGTAACCAAAGGTGGCATAGATGGAAACATCACCGATGTTCAGCATGGCAACGTCCTGCCCGGCATCCAGATACTGCCGCACCGCGGCGGCGGCTTTTTCGTGCGAAGCCGCCAGCGCAGCCGGGTCACGGCTCATGGCAAAGTACAGCGGGACGATGGTCTTGCCGTCCAGCGCTTCTCCCAGCGCACTGCGGGCGATGTCCAGCGCCAGCATCTGGCCGGAAGCAGTCTGCGGCGCGGCCAGCACCGGGCACTGCCGGATGAGCCGCACAGCCTGCAGCGTCATCAGCTCCGGGTCGCCGGGGCCGACGCTGACACCGTAAAATGTACCTTTCAGTTCTGCCATTCCTGCATCAGCTCCTTTGCCGTTTTTGTCTCGCCCAGCGGGCCGTGCTGGTTGGAAAAGAGCACCGCGCCCACCCGGAACGCCCCGCCTGCCCGTCGGTCCAGATGCATCTGGATGGCGGCAAGGATGCTTTCCAGCACCGGTGCACGCAGCTGTGCGCCGTCCAGAATGTCAAGGCAGGCATCGGTGGTGGCGGCATCCATCAGGGCGGCGCACACCTCATGCGCGGCACCGCACAGCGCCGCATGGGCGCAAAACACTTCAGCGCGGCCATCCGCCGTGTGGGAGTGGGTGTTCATGACCCCTGCCGCCAGCTTGCAGAGCTTGCCCACGTGGCCTACCAGAAGCACTTCCTCAAATTTGGCCGTGGCAGCCATATCCAGCGTATCCCCGATGAAGTTGGAGGTCTTGACCACCGGGAACCGTTCGAACTGCGGCAGAGCGCTGGCCAGATAATCCAGCCCGTAGTTGCCGGGGGCCAGCACCAGCCGCCGGGGGCCTGGGGCATTTTTTGCGCGCAGTGCGGCCTGATTCATTTCCAGCTGGATGGTATCCAGAATGGCCTGCTGGCTCATGGGCTCCACGATGCCGCTGGTGCCCAGAATGGAAAGCCCGCCCTCCACCCCGATGTGCGGGTTGAAGGTGCGCTTTGCCGTCTCGGCACCGCCTTCCACAGAGATGGTCACCGCAAAGCCGCCGGTGTAGGCAGCATTTTCAGCTTCCCGTTCCAGCGCCTCGGCGATCATCCTGCGCGGCACATGGTTGATGGCGGCTTCGCCTACGGGCTGGTCAAGGCCGGGCTTCGTCACACGGCCCACCCCCTCGCCGCCAAGGATGCGCACGCCGGGGGCATCCGGTTCCAGCACCACCGACGCGACCACCGGCAGGCCCGTGGTCACGTCCACATCGTCGCCGCCGTCCTTGCGGATGGCACATACCGCACCGGCATCCGTTCTGCGGCACCAGAGGGGAGCCACCTCCACCACAATGCCCTTGGGCGTGCGCAGAGCCACCGTTTCCGGTTCGCGGCCGGTCAGCAGCAGACGCGCCGCCCCGGCAGCCCCTAGCGCGGCACAGGTGCCGGTGGTATAGCCGCAGCGCAGCAGCTTCTGCCCGCTGCGGACGTAATGCTCAAACTGCGGCTTTCCGGCGGGTGCCTTTTCGGCTTCCGGCTCCGGTGTGCCAAACAGAGCCGTGTACTGCTGTTCGGTCAGGCCGTACAGGGCGCGGATATTCTCCGGCTGAAACGCCTGTTCCGGGGTCAGCACACCGGAAACACCTGCGGGCGAAACGCACACCACCGTGTCCGCTATTTTTTCGGCCAATTCCAGCTCGTGCAGGCTCAGGATCACCGCCAGCTGACCGGTATGGGCCAGCTCCTTTAAAATGGTGAGCAGCTCGATCTTGCCCTTGATATCCAGAAAAGAGGTCGGCTCGTCCAGCAGAATCACTTCCGGCTGCTGGCACAGTGCCCGGGCCAGCAGGATGCGCTGGCGCTGGCCGTCGCTGATGCGGTTAAAATCCCGGTCTGCAAGGTGTACCGCGCCCACCAGCTCCAAAGCTCTGTGCACCTGCTGCCTGTCCTCAGCAGACAAAATGCCCAGCCGTCCGGTGTAGGGATAGCGCCCCGCCGAAACAAAATCAAAGCAGGTGGTCAGTTCCATCCGGCGGCTGTGGGGAGCCATGAGAGCCAGCTTTTTGGCCCGCTCCGTTCCGGTATAGGCAGTAAGATCCTTCCCCGCCAGAAGCACTGTGCCGCCCATGGGGGCAAGCTGGCCCGCCAGTGTGCGCAGTAAGGTGGATTTGCCTGCGCCGTTGGGGCCGATCAAGGTCAGGATCTGCCCCGGCTGCACCCCGAGGCAAATATCCGAGAGCAGCGGTGTCTTGCCGTAGCCGATGGCAAGCTCCCGCGCAGTGCAAAGTGCTTTTTCGTTCATCATGCGCCCTCCCGCTCTGAATTGCGCCGCACCAGCAGCCAGATGACCACCGGTGCGCCGAACACGGCCGTGACCGAGCTGATGGACAGCTCCGTGGGCGCGAACAGACTGCGGGCCAGCAGGTCGCAGAACAGGCAGAAAGCCGCACCGCCCAAGCAGCACCCCGGCAGCACATACAGCGGCTTTGCGCTGCCCAGCAGCTGCTTGACAAGGTGCGGCACCGCGATGCCTACAAAGGAGATCGGCCCCGCAAAGGCGGTGACGCAGGCCGCCAGCAGGCTGGATAGCAGCACCAGCGCTGCCGAGAAAGGCTTGACATTCACGCCCACGCTGCGGGCATATGCTTCGCCCATCTGGTAGGCGGCCATGGGCTTGGAAAGCAGAAAGGATGCCGCCAGCGCAGGCAGCACCACCAGTGCCGCAGCCTGCACATTGGCCCATGTCACGCCGGAAAAGCTGCCCTGCGACCAGTTGTGCAGATTGACGATGTTGGAATCCTGCGCAAAGGCCACCACGATATCGGTGATGGCGGAGCAGATATAGCCGATCATCACACCGCAGATGACCAGAATGCTCATGCGCTGCACCCGCCGGGCCACCGCCAGCACAAAGGCCATGGCCGCCATGGCACCCGCAAAGGCAGCCGCGATCATCATGGCCGAGCTGGTCAGCATCCCGCGGTCCAGAAACACCACCATGGTCAGGGCCACCGCCAGCTTTGCGCCGCTGGAAACGCCCATGACAAAGGGCCCGGCAATGGGGTTTGCAAAAAAAGTCTGCAGCAGGTAGCCTGCCGCGCTGAGGGCTGCCCCCAACAGCACCGCCATGACCGCGCGGGGCAGGCGCAGCTGCAGGATGATGTTCCCCGCAAGCGCATCGCCGCCCTTGCCCAGCAGCGCCGTCAGCACCGCACCCGGTGCAAGGGATACGCTGCCCCAGAACAGGTTCAGCGCAAAAAGCACAGCCACGGCTGCCGCAAGGGCAATATAGGCGGCTGCAAGGCGGCTGGTACGGGTCATAGGCTTTCCTTTCTGTAAAATTTTTAGTCTTTAATCCACATGGGTGAGGAATTTCAGGGTACTGGCGGCAGGTGTGCCCTTGGTAAACACCCGGTTCATATCCACGATCAGGTCTGCCAGTTCCATGCTCTGCTGGAACAGGCTCTGGGTGGTGCACCACACCTGACCGTTCTGCACCGCTTTGAACTCGTTCAGCAGTGGGAAACGCTCGGTCAGCTGGCTCACCGATGCGATCATGCCCTCGATGGCGCTGTTGTAGATGAGCACATCGGCATCCTTTGCGCCTGCATAGAAGTCCTCAAGCGGCAGGTTCATGGTAGCAAGGCTGTTACCATTGTCCGTCAGGTCCGCAAAGACATAGCTGCCGCCTGCCATTTCGATCATGCGGGCAACATAGTCACTGCCTTTGCGCACAGTGGCAAGGTTGTTGGTGGTCAGCGAGAAGAAGGCGCAGCTTTTTCCCGTGGGTTTCTGCGAGAGGACGGGCTGAACGGCTGTCTCCTGCGCGGAAAACACCTGCTCGGCCTGTTCTTCCCTGCCCAGCAGGATGCCGTAAAGCTTGATCCACTCCATGCGGGCCAGCGGGTCGCTCTCGTAGCTGGAACGCTCCACCAGCACCGGGATGCCAAAGTGTTCCAGCTGTTCCTTTACCTCCGGCGTGTGCAGGATCATGGTATTCTCAATGGCAAGGCGGCAGTCCGCCGCCAGGATCTGCTCGTAATCCGGGGCGCTGTACTTGCCTGCATACGCGATTTTTCCCTCTTCCATGGCCTGTTGCACCGCGGGCAGATACCAGCCCTCGGCCTTGGTGCCGGAAAAGGCCACGCTGTCCAGTGCGTCCAGATGTAAAAGCAGATCCATCACCGAGGTGGAGACCAGATAAATATTCTCCACCGGCTGGCGCAGCACAGTCACATCAGCGGGCAGGCTGTCCACCTCCGCAGCATCTTCCGGCACAACAAGGAACCGTGCATCCGACTCCGCGATGGTCAGCATGGTATAGCCGCCCTCATAGCAGTCCGCTGTGAACTGCTGTGCATAGTCCAGCTTGTAATGATGGGAGAAAACAAGACTTTCCGTATTGGCAGGTTGAGCCTTGCTGCCGCAGCCGGTCAGCGTCAGCGCCGCAGCAGGGATCAGTTTCAGAAATTGGTTACGAGTGATCTTCATTCAAATATCCGGACGTTTGTCGTTCCGACCCCTCTTGTGAAAAGGCGTTTGGAGCGGCCCTGCGGTTGCGCAGCAATGAAAGCCCCAGTGGGTCTTTCAAGCAGGCGAGCGATCTGCGATAGCAGATGGAAGGGCTTTGCCCTGACAAGCGTCGGGGCCGCGACAAACGCGAAATAAAAAATTGATTTTCCGCTGAGTATGCTCAGAGCGTGAGCGGAGGGCATTCTCAATCGTTAGCCTTCAGACTTGCAGAATCAAAGGTCAGCGTATACTCGATCTCGTGGGGGGTGCTCATGGCAACGGTATCGGCGGTGACATCCAGTGCGGTATCCAGCGCCGATACCGGAATTTCAAAGGTGGAGTTGCCCTCGGTGTTGGTGGGCAAATACTTCTCGCCGTCCACGATCATATAATCATAGTTCGGGCTGCTCCACACGATGGTGGCGGTCATCTTGCCATCCGCCACAGTCAGGGCGGCGGGGCTCTCCACGGTGGCACGGCCGGAGCCGCCCTCCAGCGTCACATCACAGGTGTAGGTGCCGTCTGCCGGGGTCTCGGCTTCCGCAGCCTTTTCCACGGCATTACGCACGCTGACGACATGGTCGTACCACTTGCCCTTGGTGCCCAGAATGGCAAGGTCAAAGTCCGTATCCACAGCAGTGACCGGAATGTCAAAGCCGTACACCTCCTCCGAGGTGCCGTCGGAGTAGGTGACGGTATCTGTGGTGGGCTGCAGCCAGTCGGCCTCGTGGTCGGCGGCATCGGAAGCCTTGCCCAGATACAGGTTGACGATATGGGTGGAAGCAAGGCTGACATGGAAGGTCATCTGGCCGTTCTCCACGGTCAGGGTGCCCTTGCCGTCGCAGGCTTCGTTGGCGTGGAACATGCTGCTGTCGGTGTCAAACTCGGCGGTATACACGCCATCCGGCAAAGCGGCGGTCTCAGCGGCAGAAGAAGCCACGGAAGAAGCAGCCTCCGAGCTGGCAGCGCTGGAAGCTGCAGAAGATGCCGTGGAAGAAGCGCCGCAGCCCACCAGCAGACTCAGTGCCAGAGAAGCAGCAACAACACAGGAAAAAACGCGTTTCATAGGAAATACCTCTACATTATAAAAATCAGCTTTTATTATACCATTGTTCAGATAAAAAATGAACCCTCTCCACCGGATGCCGCAAAGCGGCCGCGAAACGGAGAGGGTTCGTTTGATCAACCGTTCAGAGAATCAATGGCCGCCTTGGTGTGGGCGACATACAGGTTCTGGACATCCTCGATCCCGCCCAGACCAGCGATCTGGCAGTCGATGCTGTCGAAAGCACCGGAAGCCTTGAACTGGCTCAGCCAGGAGTCGGCATCCTCACCGGCCATATCGTTGTTGGCGTGATCGCCGGCAACCACCATCAGCGGGCGCAGGATGACCTTGGTGTAGCCCGCAGCCTTAACAGCCTCGACCACGTTCTCGCAGGCAGTCTCTTCCGGCTTGCCCTCAACGGTGCCAATGAACACATTGTCGTAGCCCAGAGTCTGCATAGTGGTCTGCATCTGGCTGTAGCTCACCTTTGCGGTGTGAGAGGTGCCGTGGCCCATAAAGACAAAGGCGACCTTGTCCGCAGCAGCGGCATCCAGACTGTCGTAGCCGGCTTCCTTCACGGCAGCAGCGGTGACAGCCTTGGCAACGTCTTCCTTATCCTGATTGATGATGGTGGCATCGGAACCGACCTCGCCCAGCAGGGGCTCAGCCACAGCGACAGATTCAAACTTGTCGCGGTAGGTGTCGATCATTTCCATCATCTCGTCGTACTCAGCACCGTGCATCAGGTGGGTGGGCTGGACGACCAGATTCTTCACGCCGTTTTCCACAGCGCGGTCCATGGCCTGCTGCATGTTGTCGATCTTTTCGCCATCACGAGCCTGCACATGGTTGATGATGATCTGTGCGGTGAATGCGCGGCGCACAGACCAATCCGGGTATGCGGCCTGCAGGGCATCCTCGATACCCTTGATGTCCTTCACGCGGCTGTCGTTGAAGGAGGTGCCGAAGGAGACCACCAGCAGCTCGTTGTCGCCAATGTCGTCCTGATTGCGGGCATCGTCCTTGGAGGCATCGCCGGTGTCACGGCCAAAGTAGTCGGGGTCGGCGTTCTCACCTTCCACCAGTTCCTTCTGGGTGTCGGTCAGGGCATCCCATGCAGCCTTGGCGGCTTCGCACTGGGCATCGGTATCCTCATTGCGCTCCTGCACATAGATGGCATCTATCAGGTCTGCCACATTCTTTGCTGCCATTTCGTCAGCCTCCTCGCTGCTCGCTTCGCTGGAAGCGGAAGACGCAGCGGTGCTGGATGCAGTGCTGGAAGCAGCCCCGCCGCAGCCGGTGAGCACGCCGACGCACAGAGCCAGAGCCGTAACAGCTGCGGCCAGCTTTTTGGTTTCGATCTTTCTCATTGTTCTTGTCCTTTCCTGCTGGATAAATTGCGGTTTGAACCAAACAAAGGGTACAGGAAAGAGAGATGAAAAAAGAGGCCCTTCTGTCCTGCGGATGGCATGACAAAAAGACCTCTGTTGTTTCAGGGCTTTTTGGTACAACCAATTCCTCGTGATCTGGGGTTTGCACCCCCGTACCAACAGCAGGCAGGTTTCCTGACTGAAAGATCGCCGCCCGTCATCTCCTTCCCAGAGCAAAAGCTCCAGTGGCTGGTGCAAAGCACCCTGATGCGGACTCCCTTATCACAGTGACGAGATCGTGCGGGATCTGCACCCGCTTCCCTTTTACCCTTTCCGCCGTGCAGTGCATCGGCAAAAGGCACCTGCTGTTTTTCTGTTCAGTTCGTCCGGCATTATATCACAAAACTGCGCAGAATGCAATAAAAAACGGCATCCTGCCTTTTTATAAGGAAGGATGCCGTTTGGAGATCGAGCCAAATGCGGAGCTTACTGGAGCGCACGGATCGCATTGATGGTGATTTTGTACTGGCAGGTCACGCTGTCAAACAGCTCCTTGGTACCTTCCAGTGTGCCTGTTCGCAGCACCTCGGTCAAATCGTAGGTGGGCTGATACAGGTTGGTAAAGCCCAGGTTCTGGCACACGCCCTTGAGCGTGTATGCCGCACGGAATGCTTCTTTCACATTTTCTTCCTTCAATGCCTGCTCCAGTTTCGGATAGCTGTCGTCGTTCAAAAACATCAGCGCAAATCTGCAGATCATGCCTTCGTTGTAAAGCCGCTTGAGCACGTCCTCATAATTTGCGCCCATCTGTCTATAACATTCCTGAATCGTCATGGTTTGTCGCTATGCCTTTCTTTTTCTACTTATCCCGCCTGATTTGCCACAGAGTGACAAAAGCACCATCCATTTTGTTGCACTTTGTTACGTTTTTAATATATCACGCCTTACTGTGTTTTTCAATGCAGAGATAAAAAAGTCTTGCACTTTTCACATATTGTCCCGAGTTTTTCTTGCAATTTTCCTATCAATTTCTTCCGGTTGGCTTTTTCTCCGACTTTGCCGTGCCCGCATGGCTGCAGGGCTTTTCCCGCCTTTGCTCTGCCGTTTCTCTGCACGGAAAATGCATTTGAAGAAAAACGTAAAAAACAGTTGACAAAAGCCTTCCTTCATGATAAAATAAGCAAGTCGTCCGGCGAAGGATATAAAAAGTGAATATGGGCGTGTTCCCGAGTGGCCAATGGGGACAGACTGTAAATCTGCTGCTTTCAGCTTCGGTGGTTCGAATCCACCCGCGCCCACCAAAAAACCTCAACGTATGCAAGTACGCTGAGGTTTTTGTTTTGCGACAAGGCTAAACTCATCGGGCGGGTGGATTCGAACAGCTGCGGCGATGTCGTTGAAGACGGCGCAAAAACAGCCCCGATGGACCGTCAGGTTCACCGGGGCTGCTGCTATACCATGATTTTGTTGACGTTAACATTTTCGTGATGCTGCGAAAACATCACAGGTAGACCTTCTGGCTGCGCACCTGCGCTTCGATCAAAAGAGCTGCTTCCCCGTGGGGGCTATGCACATGCAGGATATCTGTTTGTGCCGCCGTTACTCTTCCGCTGCAGCTTTGGATTCGTTCACAAAGGCGGCAATCTTATCCACCTGAATTTCGGCAACGGCACGGCCGGTCTCGTAGACGCGGCGCAGCTGGACCGGATCGCGCTCCATGGAGCCGATCTCCAGCGGGATGGGCGGGCGGATGACGAACGCCTTGCCGGTCTGCTCCAGCATGGCAATGTGATCCAGCGTTTCGTTGTAGCGCTCGTGACGGTCGGCAACGGCTTCCACGAAAGCGGGGTAGCGCAGGTAGCGTGCCCGGATGGCGGGCAGCATCTTGTTCTTCTTTTTCACAAAGCCCTTGGGCTGGGTCAGCACAATGAGGTTGCGTTTGTAGCCGATGGACTCGAAGAACCGCACGGGGATGGAATCGGCAATGCCGCCGTCCAGCAGCTGATAATGGCCGATCTTTACGATCTTGGCCGCCAGCGGCATGGAAGCGGATGCCTGCATCCACTGGATATCCTCGGCATCGCCGGTGCGGCACTTGTGATAGATGGGGTCGCCGGTACGCACATCGGTGCACACCACAAAAAAGTCCATGGGGTTCTCTGCAAATGCCTTTGTGTCGAACACGTCCAGCTTTTCCGGCACGGTGTGGTAGCAGAACTGCTCACTGTACAGGTTGCCGGTGCGCAGCAGGTTGCCGAAGCTTGCGTAGCGCTTATCGTTGCAATACTGGGTGTTGTAGCGGATCACACGGCCGATCTGATGGGACTTGTAGTTGCAGCCGAACACCGCACCGGCCGAAACGCCAATGGCACCATCCAGCACGATGCCATGTTCCATCAATACATCCAGAACACCGGCGGTAAACATGCCGCGCATGGCACCGCCTTCCAGCACAAGACCCGTTTTCATATATGCTCTCCCCTCCTGTGCGCCGGCGCACAGATGCCGGACACACCTTATATTAACTACAGTATACTCGAATCTGTAAAAAGTACAAGAGCGGAAAACCTATAAATTTATCAAGAAAACCTATTGCCAAAGGAAAGAGCATCCGGTATACTAGGTGAAATAAAAAGAGAAATATGCGCTGCAAACGCATGGGCATGGAAAAAATCAGGTTGGAGGAACTGCTGCACTATGAAGATGCTGGAAGATCGTATTCGCAAAGATGGTATCGTACGCGAGGGCAATGTGCTCAAGGTGGATAGCTTTATCAACCACCAGATGGACATTCCGCTGTTCCGGGAGATGGCAAAGGAGTGGAAGCGCCTGTTTGCAGGCAAGCCCATCAACAAGGTGCTCACCATCGAGGCCAGCGGCATTGGCATTGCAGCCATCGTGGCCAGCGAGTTCAACGTGCCGGTGGTATTTGCCAAAAAGTCCATGAGCATCAATCTGGACTACAACAACTACGAGACCAAGATCCAGTCCTTCACCCACAAAAAGATCTACAATGTGATCGTCTCCAAAAAGTTCCTCACCCCGGAAGACCATGTGCTGATCATTGACGATTTCCTTGCCAACGGCTGTGCCCTGATGGGCCTGCTGGATCTGGCCAAGGAAGCCGGCGCCACCGTGGAGGGCATCGGCATTGCTGTGGAAAAGGGCTTCCAGCAGGGCGGCGAGCTGATTCGCAGCAAGGGTATCCAGCTGGAGAGCCTTGCCATTGTGGAGTCCATGAACAGCGAGACCGGCGAGATCGTCTTCCGCGAGCAGCCGCAGCAGAATTAAACAAAAAAACATTGCAGCCCCGGGAAAGTCGGAAGACCTTTCCGGGGCCGTTTTTTGCTTACGCCCCGTCAAAGCTGTCACCGTCGGCGGGCAGGTCGGCAGCGGTCTGGGCGGGATCGGGATCGGTTTCCGGTTCCACGGCGCGGGGCACGCCCTTGTACACCAGCGTCTGTTCCAGCACCTCGGCGCACACCGGGGCTGAAAGGCTGCCGCCGGCAGTCGTCCAGCTGTGGGGTTCGTCCAAGCACACCAGACACAAAAACTGCGGGTCGTCGATGGGAGCCACGGCCACAAAGCTGGCAATACGGGCTTTTTCGTCGGCGCTGTCCAGCTTCTGGCTGGTGCCGCTCTTGCCGCCCACCCGGTAGCCGGAGATCTGCGCGTTGCGTCCGCCGCCGTACAGAACAACGGCTTCCATCATCTCCCGCATGACGGCGGAAGTCTCCGGCTGGATCACCTGCTGTTTGCACACGGGGCCCCGGTGTTCCAGCACTGTGCCGTCCGGGGCCAGAATGTCCGATACAAGGTAGGGCTGCATCAGTTTTCCGCCGTTGACCACTGCGCACACGGCGGCGGCCATTTCCAGATAGGAGATCTTGCTGCTTTGCCCGAAGGCGCAGGAGGCCAGCTCCACCGGCCCCATACGGTCGGCGGTGTAGTACAGGCTCTTTTTCGGCTCGGCGGGCAGGTCGATGCCGGTGGGCTCCCGCAGGCCGAAGGCGGCAAAGTAATCGCAGAAGGCCTCCTTGCCAAGCCGCGCTCCGATCTGGATAAAGCTCTGGTTGCAGGAATTTTCCAGCGCCTGGGTCACGGTCTGGGTCCCGTGGCGCTTGTGGTTGGCGCAGTGGAACCGGGTGCCCGCCACCGAGATGGACTCCCCGCAGTAAAAGCTGGAGTTCCGGGTGATGGCTCCGGCGTCCAGCGCGGCCGCGCAGGTGATGAGCTTGAACACGCTGCCCGGTTCGTACAGGTCGCTCACGGCCTTGTTGCGCCACTGGGTCTGCTGGGCCAGCTGCAGGGCGGCCGCCCGCTGCTCCCCAGAGAGGGCATCTACGGCGGCGCGGGCAGCTTCGTCGTAGAGGATGCGCGGCTGGTTGGGGTCGTAGGCCGGGGTGGTGGACATGGCCAGCACGGCCCCGGTGTTCACGTCCAGCACGATGCCCACGGCACGGGCGGCCACATGGTGTTCCTGTACGGCGTAATTCAACGCATTTTCGAGATAATGTTGAATGTTGGCGTCGATGGTCAGCCACAGGCTGCTGCCCTCCACCGGGAACTGCTCGGTCTCGTAGCTCTGCTCCAGCGTGTAGCCCCAGGCGTTCACGGCGGTGAGCACCACGCCGTTCTGCCCGGTGAGCTGCTCGTTGTATTCCAGCTCCAGCCCGCTCACTCCGGCGTTGTCCACATTGGTAAAGCCCAGAACCGACGCCAGAAACTCCCCCTGCGGGTACCAGCGCTTGCTGTCCTGATTGATACGGATGCCGGTGATGCCGTTTTCCTCGCAGAAATCCCGCACGGCATCCGCCATGGAACGCTCCACCCGGTAGCGCAGCAGACAGTCGTTGGAGGCGCGGTCCCGGAACTTTTCCAGCAGGGCGGCTTCGTCCAGCTCCAAAATCTGCGCAAGACCGTGGGCGGCCAGCTCCAGTTTGTCGGTAGGCATCTCCCGCGGGCTGGCCCGCAGGGTCCAGCAGCTGCTGTTGGCCGCCAGCAACACGCCGTCGGCACTGTAGATGCGGCCCCGGTCGGCGGGCACCACGGTGTCCCGCAGCTGCTGCCCCAGTGCCCGCCGGGTGTACCAGTCCCCGGCGGCCAGCTGCAGCCAGTAGAGCCGGGCAATAAGCCCTGCAAAGCAGATGCCGCACAAAAGCAGCGCCACCAGCCGGGCACGGGCACGGAACGCCTGCTCCGGCAGGGTGCGCAGGGGTTCGGGCCGGGACATGGCAGCACCTCCTTTTCCGGCTCAGTTTATGCGGGCAGGGCCTGCGGCTATGACTAACAGCCCGGCGGCCTGCGTACAATAGACCAAAAGGACTGCCGGAGGTGATGAGGATGCACAGGGCCGCTGTGCCTGCCCGGGCCCGGCGCGGACTGCTGCGTCCGCTGCCCGCCATGGACCTGCCGTTTCTGATCCTGGTGCTCACGCTGGTGGGCTTTGGGCTGGTAATGCTGTACAGTGCCAGCAGCGCGGTGGCGCTGTACCGGCGGGGCGATGCCTGGGCCTATGTGCGGCCGCAGCTGCTGTATGCGGCCATGGGCATCGGGGCCATGTGGGCGGCCAGCCGGGTGGATTACCACATCTATCACAAACTGGCCTGGCCGCTGCTGGCCCTCTCGCTGGTGCTGTTGGTCGTGGTGCTGTTCATGCCGGAATACAACGGCTGCAAGCGCTGGCTGGTGCTGCCGGGGCTGGGCACTCTGCAGCCCAGCGAGATCGCCAAATTTGCGGTGGTGCTGGTGTTTGCCCACATCATCTCCCTCAACCACAGCCGGATGGAGAGCTTTGCGGTGGGGGTGGTACCCTTTGCGCTGGTACTGGGCGCGGTGGCGGTGCTCATGCTGCTGGAGCCGCACCTGTCCGGCACGGTGCTGATCCTGGGCATCGGGGCAGTGCTCATGTTCGTGGGCGGCACCGGGCTGCGGTGGTTCGTGCTGGCCGGTGTGGGCGGAGCGGGTGCCATCGGGGCGGCCATCGTCATCATGCCGGATCTGGTGCCTTATGCGGCCAGCCGCCTGAGCTCCTGGCTAGACCCCTTTGCCGACCCGCTGGGCGACGGCCACCAGACCATCCAGAGTCTGTACGCCATCGGCTCCGGCGGGGCCGTGGGGCTGGGGCTGGGCAACAGCCGCCAGAAGCACCTGTTCGTGCCGGAACCCCAGAACGACTTCATCTTTTCCATCCTGTGCGAGGAGCTGGGGTTTGTGGGGGCCTGCGCGGTGATCCTGCTGTTCAGTCTGCTGCTGCTGCGGGGCGTCACGCTGGCGGCCCACGCGCCGGACCGCTTCGGGGCACTGCTGGTGGTGGGGTTCGTGGTGCAGGTGGCCTTGCAGGCGGTGCTGAACATCGCCGTGGTCACCAACACCATCCCGAACACCGGCATCAGCCTGCCCTTCTTTTCCTCCGGCGGCACCAGCCTGATGATGCTGCTGGGCGAGATGGGCATCGTGCTGTCCGTCTCCCGCGGGGAAACATAAAGGCGGCCATTTCTGCCGCAAAATGGGATGTTTGCCCCGCAAAAGACGCAAAAAACAGACAAACGACCGGACAAATGCGTTTTGCGGTGTCCGGGTACAAAACAGGGAACCGACGGCCCTCGTTCTGCATACCATGGGGTATCTTTGGCAGAACGGGGGTCTTTGCATGGCAGGGGATTACATCATCACGGGCGGGCGGCCGCTGAATGGAACGGTACGGGTCCCGGCGGCCAAGAACAGTGTGTTGCCGCTGCTGGCAGCGTCCCTGCTGTGCAGCGGGCCAGTGCGGCTGTGCGGGGTGCCGGAGCTGGCCGATGTGGCCGAGAGCCTTGCCCTGCTGCGCAGTGCAGGCTGCACAGCGGAGCGGCAGGGGGCGGATGTACGGGTGGA
>OGGC01000934.1_pt1 | contig 22275 bp, 16 predicted proteins | sample 1571181 | NCBI WGS metagenome assembly OGGC01 (sample SAMEA2581930, study PRJEB24529) | metagenome | biome: Human gut stool | place: China | collected 2011 | reverse complement strand
TGCATGGCTTTGGGGCGCTGTCGCTGCGCAGCGACAGCGCCCCAAAGCCATGCAGCAGCACCCCCAGCGCGGCCCCCGCCGCACAGGGAGCAAAGCAGTCCTCCGCAAGGCCCAGCACAAGGCCCAGCCCAAAGGGCATCAGCGCTCCGTACAGCACCGCCCAGCCCCCGGCAAACCCCAGGGCCACCGCTCCCAGCCGACGCACCGCCGGGCGCAATACTGCCCGCGCTTCCAGCGCCGGAGCCCCGCTGCGCCGGGCTTTTACCGTCAAAACACTCGTCCGCTCTGTCATCCAGAATTCCCCGCTTTCCGGCGGGGCGTTTTGGTTCTGTTCCCCGCACTGTGTGCATATACTGTAGCGCGGAGCGGCGGCAGTTTTTGCCGCAGGGCGCAGAACCGCCCCAAACCGGCCCAAAGACGCAAAAAAGCCCTGCAGCGTGCAAAAACGCTGCAGGGCTTTGTGTTTTTATGGAAAAGATCAGCCGTTCAGCTTCTCAATGGCCGCTTTGACGCGCTCCACGGTCTTTTCGCGGCCCATCATGCAGGCAAGGTCGGTGCCGCCGCCGGGGGTGCGCTGCTTGCCGGACAGGGCGATGCCCAGCGGGTACAGCAGCCAGCCGTTCTTCTTGCCCAGCTCCTCAGCCTTGGCCTTGCAGGCGTTGAACACGCTGTCGCGGTCCGCAAAGTCCAGTGCCTCGTCGCTCAGCACGGGCAGCAGGGCTTCCAGTGCCTCTTTGGCGGTCTCCGGGGTGGTCTTCTGCTTCTTGTTGGCGTACAGGCTCACATCGTAGTCGGGCATGGCGTCAAAGAAATCCAGCTGCTCCGGGATCTCGCCCAGCACCTCGCACCGGGGCTGCAGGTTGGCGCACAGCAGCTGCTTGTTGATGGGGCTGTGCACGGCGCTGTCGATCCAGGGCTCGGCCTTCTTCTGGAACTCCTCGGGGCTCAGGCGGCGGATGTACTCCGCGTTGATGGCCCGCAGCTTGAGGGGGTCAAAGATGGCGGGGGACTTGGAGATGCCGTCCGGGGACCAGATCTTGACCAGCTCCGGCAGGGAGAAGATCTCCTGCTCGGCGTACTCGCCCCTGGGGCTCCAGCCCAGCAGGCAGATATAGTTCAGCACAGCCTCAGTCAGGTAGCCCTTGGCCACCAGGTCCTGATAGCTGGCATCGCCATTGCGCTTGGACAGCTTGTTCTGGGCATCCTTCATCACCGGCGGGCAGTGGATGTAGGTGGGGATCTCCCAGCCAAAGGCCTGATACAGCAGGTTGTACTTGGGGGTGGAGGACAGATACTCACTGCCGCGGATGACGTGGGTGATGCCCATCAGGTGGTCATCCACCACGTTGGCAAAGTTGTAGGTGGGCATGCCGTCGGTCTTGATGAGGATCTGGTCGTCCATCTCGCTGTTGTTCACCTCAATGTGGCCGTAGACCACATCGTCAAAGCCGGTCACGCCCTCGCGGGGGATCTTCTGGCGGATGACATAGGGCTCCCCGGCAGCCAGACGCTTTTCCACTTCCTCTTTGGGCAGGTCGCGGCAGCAGCCGTCGTAGTGGGTCATCTCGCCGTTGGCGCGCTGCTCGGCGTGCAGGGCTTCCAGACGCTCCTCGGTGCAGAAGCAGTAGTAAGCCTTGCCCTCGGCCACCAGCTGCTGGGCATACTGCTTGAACATGCCCATGCGCTCGCTCTGCACATAGGGGCCCACAGGGCCGCCAACGTCCGGGCCCTCGTCCCACAGCAGGCCGGTCTCGCGCAGAGTGTTGTAGATCACGTCCACAGCACCTTCCACATAGCGGCCCTGGTCGGTGTCCTCAATGCGCAGGATGAAGGTGCCACCCTCGTGCTTTGCCATTAAATAGGTATACAGCGCAGTGCGCAGGTTGCCCACATGCATATAGCCAGTGGGCGAGGGGGCAAAACGGGTGCGGACTTTGTTGCTCGGCATAGAAAAACGCTCCTTTTATACTCATGCAAAAAATGCGGATAGCTACGTCTTAGTTTACCTGTTCTGCTGCGATTTGTCAACGGAGGAACGTGTTTTGTGCGAAGCTGCGGTTTTTGGGACACAAGGCGGGACATTTTGTCGAAATCGCCCGCAATCATTGACGAAGGCTGTATTTTTTTGTATACTAATTTCAAACGGTGCTGGCACAATTTTCCTGTTGTGCCAGCTGCCTGCCTGTATGGAGAAAACGTTGAAGGAGAATGATACCTATGAAAAGCACCGGGATCGTCCGCGGCATCGACTCGCTTGGCCGCATCGTCCTGCCCAAGGAGCTGCGCACCACCCTGCATCTGGACGGGGACACCAAGCTGGAGATCTTTGTGGATGGCGACGCCATCGTGCTCAAGAAGCACCGCCCCGTCGGCAGCTGCGACTTCTGCGGCGATGTGGACGCCAACGCCATCCAGTTTGCCGGGTACTGCATCTGCCCCGCCTGCCGCCGCAAGATCGGCGCGCTGTAAACCAGAATCAAAAGGAGGCCTGCGTCCATGAGCCGCATGACCGATTTTACTGTCCCTTCCACCGTGCCCGGGCGCACCCTGCACGCGTTCTGCTGTGAGCCGGAGGGCGAAGTGCGGGCGGTGCTGCAGCTGTCCCACGGCATGGTGGAGTTCATCGACCGGTATAAGCCGCTGGCGGAGTATCTGGCCGGGCAGGGCATCGTGGTGGTCGGCCACGACCACCTGGGCCACGGCGGGTCCATCCGCACCAAGGCCGACTACGGCTACTTTGCCGAGCCGGACGGCAACCGTGCCGTGCTGGACGACCTGCACGCCATGACCCTGCGCACCAAGGAGCGTTACCCCGGTGTGCCGTACTTTCTGCTGGGGCACAGCATGGGCTCGTTCTATGCCCGGCAATACCTGTGCGAATACGGGCAGGAACTGAGCGGTGCCATCATCATGGGCACCGGCCACCAGCCCAAAGCGCTGGTGCAGTTTGCCCGCAGCACCTGCCGGGCGCTGGCGGCCGTGCACGGCTGGCAGTACCGCAGCAAGCTGGTGGCCAACCTGTCCTTCATGGGCTACAACAAGGGGCTGGAGGGCCGCACCACCCACGACTGGCTCAACCGTGACGCCGCCGAGGTGGACAAGTACCTGGCCGACGAGCGCTGCACCTTTACCTTTACGCTCAACGCCTACTACAGCATGTTCAGCGGCATCCTGCGCCTGCACGACCCGGCTTTTCTGGCCCGGATGCCCAAGGACCTGCCCCTGCTGTTCCTGGCTGGTACCGCCGACCCGGTGGGCGACCGGGGCAAGGGCGTGCTGCGCGCCATCCAGAGCCTGAAGGCCGCAGGCGTGCAGAACATCCGCTGCAAGCTGTACCCCGGCGCCCGGCACGAACTGTTGGTGGAGACCAACCGGCAGGAAGTGTTTGCCGACATTGCCGCCTGGCTGAACGATCAGCTGCGCTGACCACACTGCACCGCACCTTCTTTGCATTTTTCAAAGCCGCTGCCCGGCACACCGGGCAGCGGCTTTTCTGCGTTCTACAACAAGAAATTCCAATGCGTATCAAGACCATTTCAGCAGTGCAACAATAGCGTACCTCTCTCTGCATTCTGCGTAAAATCTTGCTGCATTTTTTTGCATTTTGCCAATTATCCGCGTATTTTCGTAATCTTATTGACAGTGCAGCCAGAAAATAGTATATCATAAGCAGAGTTTATTGCTCTGTTTTATCCCCATATAGATCCAATTTCTGGTATCTTTTTGTGTGTGAGTCGGAACCGCCTGGAGATCAGGTTCCCATTTTTGAGGAGGTATTACTCATGAGATTGCGTAAACAGAAAAAGGTCGTTGCTGTCACACTGGCCACTGCCATTGCCGTGAGCACCATCAGCGCCAGCGCTTCTGCCGTGAGCTATGATCTGGCCAAAGGCGACGTCACCATTGATCAGGACGCCGACCGCGGCGCGTTCAGCTATCAGGGCGAGGACAAAAAGGAGAACCGCACCTACGTCAACGAGGACAAAAAGGACGACGGCAAGATCATCATCAAGCAGGATGATAAGGATACCCCCACTGAGAACACCGTCACCGTGCAAGAGGACGTCAAAAAGACCGATAACGCCGACGGCTCCGAAGGCCGTGACGTGGATATCGTGATCGACGGCGTGAACGCCGACACCAGCAAGACCGGCGAGTCCACCGTGACCGTCGGCGAGGGCGCAAACGTTGACCTAACCGTCAAGGATTCCACCCTGACCACCGGCGGCAACGGCATCGACATCGGCAAGGATCTGGACGGCACCGACGAAAATAAGAACACCAAGGTGGACCTGACCCTGGAAGATACCACCATCAACCAGACCAACAAGAACAGCGCCGGTCTGGACGTGCGGCAGGGTTCGGACGTTGACCTGACCCTCAAGGGCGACAACGTCATCGACGGCTCTGCAGCCGTCGACAGTGCCACCAAAGAGGCCGAAAGTAAAGGCAAGAAGCTCACGGATAGCAACATCAACGTGGAAGGCATCCGCGTGGGCGGCGAAGTGGCTTCCGACTTCTCGGGCGCCGAAAAGGACGCCCACCTGACCATCAAGGGCGACAAGGAAGAGACTTCCGACACCACCGAAGAGACCACCGGCGGCAGCCTGACCATCAAGGACACCACCACCGGTATGGTGATCGCAGGCGGCTCTGACGAGAAGGATTCCAGCGTCACCATCACGGACGGCGCGGACGTCACCATCCAGGACACCCATGTTTCCGGCTCCACCCAGAGCGGCCGTGGCGTCACCCAGCACGGTGATCTCACGCTGGACGGTGGTTCTTCCCTGACCATCGACGGTTCGCATGTAGGGGAAGACGGTAAAACGCACGAGAACGGCGGTATTGGCATTGCCAGCTGGAACGACATCATCGTCAAGGCCAAGAGCAAGCTGAACATCAAGAACACCCAGACCGGCATTTACGGCCATCAGGGTGCCAGCACCAGCCTGACTACCGAGAACAGCACCCTCAACATCACCAACAGCGATGCCGGCATCCGCTACGAAGGCAGCGGTACGGCTAAGGATGGCTCCAAGCTGGAAGCCGCCGGTGACATCACCTTCAAGGATTCGGACGTTACCATTGAGGGCAAGAGCCTCGGCATTGAGACCGGCAACAACAGCGATACGACCGTCACGTTTGATCATACCACTGCCAATATCTCGGCAGAACTGACCAAGGAGGAGAACGTCGGAAGATATGCCATTTACTGCGAGGATTCGGGTAAAAACGGCAGCCTGATCGTCAAAAATGGCAGCAAGCTCAACCTGCAGGCGAACTACGGCATCGTTGCCGGCTACCGGAATGTACTCATTTCGGGCAACAGCACGGTCGATTCCACCACGCGGGATATGGCCATCCAGCTCCGCAACAGCAAGGGAACCAAGCTGCATATCACGGATGGCAGCGTCTACAACATGACCGATGGTTCTCACGATAACTATAACCTTCTTGCTTATTATGCCTACCACGATATTCTGGTGGACAAGGGCGGCGTTCTGTCCATGGACCTGCACAATTCGTATTCCGGCATCAATCTGGGCATGCGTTGCACCCTGACTGTGGATGACGGCACCGTCCTTGTAAAGGGCGATTATAACCACAGCGGCATCTACATCGACGGCCCCTACTCCAAGATTCTTATCAAGAATAACGCCCATGTGGAAGCTCCCACCATTGTAGGGAACACGTACTACCCCGGTCAGAAGCTCGTCGTCACCGGCGGCACCCTGACCTATGATTACAGCAAGGCCAACACTCTCTGGCCGGAAAACGAACAGGGCAACAAGCTGACCAACTTCCTGCTGACCAAGGACGCCGACCACGCCGACTTTGGTGCCTTTGCCTACAACGGCACCAAGTACGAGTACGTCTCCGACCTGAATAAGGAAAAGGGCAAGCAGTACCTGTCCGTGTGGGTGCCCGCCGCCGCGCTGGAATACATGCTGGATGTGGATGGCAGCCACGACCCGGAGATCGTCGGCAAGCTGCTGGCTGACCTGCGGGCCGACGGTTACAACTTCAACACCCCGTACAAGCCCAGCGACGGCGTGTTCGTCCTGCGGGATATGGTGGTGAACGGCCACAGCCTGAACTTCACCAAGACCACCGACGAAAACGGCAACACCAAGCTGATCTGGGGCAACTACGAGAACCGCGCCGACGGTACCCCCAACGCCTACGATATGGTGTACGGCACCGAGTACGAGTACGAAGGCAAGACCTACACCATCGTGTGGGGCTACGAGCACAAGAACAACGCCAACGGCGCTGCCGGGCGCGACCAGAACATTCTGGATGCTTTCGATGCCGATTCCAACGTGAAGGTGACCGGCGACAACATCACCGGCAAAAGCTCTGACGACTACACCGTGACCATCTACGGTGCCCTGCGTGAAGTCGTGGAGCCCACCCCGGAACCGGATCCGGAGCCCACCCCCGATCCGGAGCCCACCCCGGTCGATCCCGAGGGCCCGGACACCCCCGTCAGCCCGGAAGGCTCCACCGATACTCCCGTGCAGGACGCCACCCCGGACGAAGCAGAGACGCCCGCGAACCCGGAGAACCCCACCAATCCTTCTGTGCAGGATGCCACCCCGGACAGCACCGTGGCCGCCCTGCCCAAGACCGGCGTGAACTGGACGGCGGCTCTGGCCATGGCTCTGAGCGGCATGGCCCTCACCGTAGCCGGTGCCTTCACCAGCCTGTTTGCCAAGAGCAAGCACTAAAAGCCAACCCCCAACGGGCCTGAAAACCCGTTGTTCCTCGCACACAACAGCAAGGCCCCCGGAGAGTTTTCCGGGGGCTTTGTTGTTGCCCGGAAACGGCCCGGCAGGCAGTGACTATCCCGGGCCCGCAGGCTGGATCTTCACTGCGTTTCAATAGCGTTTCAATAGCGTTTCAATAGCGTTTCAGAAGCATCTCAAAACCGTATCTGTTGTGTAACTCAGTTGGAGTCACTCTCATACAAACTGCATATTTCTCCTTTTTTATTTTTAGCATCCCGCTGAAATTTGCTTTTTATCGACAGTTTTATTGACTTTTTTCATTTTATATGTTATATGATAGCTGTAGATCAATGCGGACATTTATCTACGAATAGATACGTTTTATGGTATCTTTTGTGTGCAGAACGAAAGGAGCGAATCTTATGACGAACAAGAACTTCAAAAAAGCCGCAATGGCTCTGGCCCTGACCGCCTGTGTTGCAGCCACCCCTCTGGCCGCCAACGCTGAGACCCCTGAAAACGCAGTCCCTGTAGAGAACAAAGAACGTTCCGAAGCAGAAACTCCTGCACAACAGGCTTCTGAAAGTGCAAACACTGCTCCCGTAGAAAACCAGGAGCACGAAAACGCCGAGGGCATTCTGGAGGACCGGGAGACTGAGGACAAGAAAATCACGACCGATGTCGAGTACACCGACCGCGAGTTCACCTATAATAAGGACGGCACCGTCAAATCGGAGGAATCCTCCGGTGCTATCGTCCAGAAGGAGATGGATAAGAGCACCGAAGCCGCTTCTGGCGAGACTGCCGGAGAAGGCAAGGATTCCGAGGGTTCTGCTGAAACTCCTGAAGCAGGCGAGACCACCGAGGAAGGCAAGGGCATCAAAGCTCCCGATGCGGACATCTCCGAACCGGTCAAGGACGCCGAAGGCAAGATCATCGGCACTGCCTCCAAGGAGGAGCGCACCGAACAGGAAACCACCATCACACCCACCAGCCCGGACTCTGAAAAGCTGGTAGACAGCACTGTCAACCCGGACGGTTCTGTGACCAACCGCTACGAGACTTCTCACACTGCCGACAAGACCATCACCAACACCACCACCGGCACGGTCACCGCTGACACCAAAGAGACCTTTGTGACGGATGGCGCAGAGGTCGATCTGAATCGGGAGCTGGGCGAGGATTATCAGGAAAAACTGAAGTGGGACACCGTCGATGGCACCTCGTTCAACGGCTACACCGTGGGCAGCATGGAAGAAGACGGCGACCGCCAGACCTACACCCTGACCAAACACACGGAAGACACCGACCTTGAGATGACCGGCGAAGATCTTGCCAAGCTCCTGGAAGCTGACTACACCAAAACCGAGAACGACGATGGCAGCTACACCCTGACCAAAAGCATCCGTACTTCTGCCGGCGAACAAACTGTGTACATCACCGTGACCGGCAACAAGGCCACCCGCACGGTGGACACTACCCTGAAGGTGGATGTTAAAAAGAGCGAGCACACCGGAACCGCCGACGTGAAGCAAGATGACGTGACGTTGCCCAACAAAACAGATAAGACGCTGACCTTTACAGACAAGAACAGCAACACCTTCCATGTGGATCTGGATGAGCTGCTTCAGAAGCCGGACAAAACCGAGAGCACCAATGCTGCCGGTGACAAGGTCATCACTGTGAAGGACGGCAGCAAGACCTATGAGATCATTTACCACGAGACGAACGAGTACACCGATGCACAGGTCAAGGATCTGTCCGCCGACGAGCTGGCCGGTCTGTTGAACAGCAATTCCGCTAACGGCAAGTTCATTGTCAAGGATGGCAAGGTCTGCAAGGTGGTCAACGACGAAGCCTGCGAGATCAGCTACGATGATGCCTCGCAGCTGCTGAAAAAGGTCCAGATTTCCGTCACTATGACCGATGCCGACAATCAGCTGTCCAAGGATAACGGCACGCTGGAGGATGCCGAGCTCCGCGCCAAGAAGGCTGCTTTGCAGAAGGCTCTGGCAGACGCGATCGAAGCCTGCACTGGCACCAAGGTGGATCCCTCTTCTCTGCCCATTACAGACGAGGATGTTTCTCTCCCCGAAGGTGTGGATAATGTCTCTGCAAACGCAGCCAAGCTGAAGCGCACCTATACCTATACGGCCTCGGACGGCAAACAGTATACCTTTACTTACAGATTTGCCTACGACGATACACGGAACCATATCACCGGTTTCGGCGACGATGTCAAGAAAGTGGGTTATTTTACCGGCGGCATTCATGTGAAGCCTGAAGAAGATGTGGAGGCTGCGGACGGAAAGACAGATCACAAGCGCACCCTGATTGAAAGCGGTGTTTTTGTCTCCGGCAATGCCACCACAGATGCCAACGGTGCTTATACCACCATCACCAAGGACAGCCCCCTCTATGGCCTTGGCGTGGACTTCAAGACCGCTCCGAAAAACGCCGTTGCCGGTTCCATCAAGTATGATGATACCGGCCGCATCATTGAATACCAGACCACCAACGGCAAGACCATTAAGCTGTCTTACGAAAGCGTTGAGGTTCCGGATTCGAATCTGCCGTCTTATGCGCCTGTTGACGGAAAGACCAATATCAACAGCAAGTCCTTCACCAGAGTGACCTGGGAGGCCTGGGATCTGGGCGAGATCCGCAACGAAGAGCAGGCGGATGACCAGTGGACGATCTCTTCCGGCAAGGATGAGAGCGGCGGCCTGACCTATACCATCGTGGACAAGAAGAACAATGTCACCTATGACGATCTGATCCGGGTCGGCAGCAACAGCTACACCAAAACCGTGACCGATGAAAACGGTGTCAAGACCACCTACACCATCACCGTTGAGCCCGGCAACCTGGATGAAGACATGACCCTGGCCAAGCTGGCCGAGCGCTATGGCGTGGAGGCCGCTGCCATCACCGTGAAAGACGGCGTTGCCTCCTTTACCAAGGACGGCAAGCAGTATCAGGTGGGCTATGGCAGCCAGCTGAAGATCGAGACCGTTCTCACCACCGAAGGCACGGTCACCACCGACGCCGATCAGGCAGAGCTGCTGGAAAAGATCCAGCAGATGCAAAAGGATCTGCAGGATGGCGAAATTCTGGATGTGGGCGGCTACCAGGTAACGATCTCGACCTCGAAGGATGAGATCATTGAGATTCTCCATAAGGTCGGCGAGACCACCGACTTCACCCGCTTGACCCGCGAGGAGCTGAAGGCTCTGCTGGAAAAGGAAAAGGCAGAGGCCGACGCTGCCGGCAAGAGCTATACGGGCGACATGGATGTTTCGCACCCGGAGTACAGCAACAAAAACCTGTACGGCAGGCCTGACACGGGTATCTTCGCCACCAAAAAGAAAGAGTATCTGTCCTATGATGGCAACTACATCCAGCATCTGGAGCTGAACGCAACGACCAAGGCCGACCTGCTGAAGGACGCTGACGGCAACGTCAGCCAGACCGACTGTGTTCTGGTGGACAAGAAACTGGAATACAGCGACGATCTGGATAAGCTCATTGACAGCCAGGGCACCAGCGTGGTCAACCTGCAGGATAAGATCGGTTACGACATCCCCATGGATCGCTATGAATATGCCCGCACCAGCTTCAGTGACGGCGACAAGCTGAACTGGAATGTCCGCAACAACCACCCCACTGCCAGCACCTATTACAAGGTGTCCGGTACGGTGGCCTACAACCAGTACAAGCTGGAGGACGGCACTTCTAAGCTTACTAAGGAGCAGGCCGAAGCCCTTCTGAAGAAGCTTCAGGCGGAGGGTTATGCCGATGCTTCCATCGTGACCTTCTACACGACCGAACATGAGCATCAGCAGACGGAAAGAAACGCTTCTTACCGCATCTATCTGAACAAGAGCGAGCTGATTTCCTACGGTTACCTGTCCTACGACAGCAACACCTGCACCAATGCCCACAATTGGAATCAGGCGATGTACGGCTTATCGAACAAGTATTTCAATCCTGATGCCTACTGCGGCGGCTACGACCTTGGACTGACCGGTTTCCGTCAGGTGGAGGACGGAACCTTTGTGGCACAGGGCAAAAAGACCATCACCGTGTCCCGCATCCTGCCTGCCACCACGCTGACCAACAACCACCTGACCATCACCGATTCCGCACAGAAAGCCGATACCGGCAGCGGAGTCAGCGGCCGCTACAACTATACCACCACCGTCTCCGGCTCGCGAGTGAATTACTCCGCCCTGGGTACTGCGACCCACGAGACCTGGAAGGAAGCTGCGCAGCAGACCACCGAGCGCACCGGCGAACAGGGCGATGGAACGTTGTCTTATACCTACCGTTCCACGCAGGATGCCAGTGTAGATGCCGAAAGCGCCCACAAAGAAGAAACTGTCGTCCGTCACGGCACTGCAGACTACGAATACACCTACACCGCCAGCAAGGACGAAGTAGAGATCACCACCGACAGCCGCACCGAAACCACTACACCCGAAACGCCTGAAACTCCGGATACCCCCGTCAGCCCGGAAGGCCCCACCACGCCTCCCGTGCAGGACGCCACTCCGGATGATGCCGAGACGCCTGTGACCCCGGGGAACCCCGCCAATCCTTCTGTGCAGGATGCCACCCCCGATACCGTGGCCGCCCTGCCCAAGACCGGCGTGAACTGGTTCACCGCTCTGGCCATGGCTCTGAGCGGCATGGCCCTCACTGTAGCCGGTGCGTTCACCAGCCTGTTTGCCAAGAGCAAGCACTGATGCGCTGACAAGACCAACCCCCAGTGAGCCGTAAAAAGCTCGCTGTTCCTCGCACACAACAACAATGCCCCCGGAGAGTTCTCCGGGGGCATTGTTGTTTCTATCGGTTTTTATTTTCTCAGCCAGCCGTCCACAGCGGCCACCAGCGCCTTGCCGCGGCGGCCCAGCAGGCGGGGCAGCAGCACACGGGCCATAGCCCACACGCCTGCAAAGTTGATCAGGATGACCACTGCGGTGATCAGGCCGGTCCACAGGCCGTACAGCGAGGTCTCGGCCAGCAGCACAAAAGCCTCGAACACCAGCAGACCCACGTTCAGCAGCACCCGTCCCGGATGCACATGCATATGGATCATGCGGTTTGCGTCGATGGAGCGCAGGGTGAACACCAGCCCCAGCCCCAGGAAGGAAGCGTATGTGGCACCGATGGGGCCCCACCACTTGATGAAGAAGTAGTTCATGATGCAGTTGCTGATGGCACCGGCCATCATGGTGACCATGCTGCGGCTGGACTTTTTGGTCACCACATACACGCTGTTCATGAACTGGTTGAAGCAGCTGCAGGTGGAGGCCAGCACCAGGAAAGGCACAAAGTGCCATGCATAGTAGTAGTTGGACTTCATGATGTGCATCACCGGGCGGCACAGCCAGATGATGCCCGCCGCACAGCAGAACAGCACACTGGAATAGGTGCGGAAGATCTTGGTGAAGAACCGCGCCCGGCCCTCCTCCTCGGTGACAGCCGAGAGCTGCCAGGCGTCGTAGAAGATCAGGCCCAGCGTGGTGAGGATGGTGGGCAGGAAGTAGCCCGTGGAGAGCAGGCCGCTCCAGGCGTTGCCGTCGTGGCCCCCCAGGCCGTCACACATCCGCCGCACAAAAAACAGGTCCGAGGCGTTAATAATCCAAAAGCTGATCTGGGCCGGGATCATGGGCAGCGAGAAGTGGAGCATCTGCTTCCACAGGTCCTTGTTGACGCCCTTGAGCTCCACATAATTCCACAGCTTACCGGTGACCATGAGGAACAGCACGCTGACCAGATCACCGCTGATGATGGCCAGCAGGTAGCCGTTGGCACCCCACTTGAAGCCCACCAGGTACAGCACATAGAACGCCATGGTGGCCACGGTGCACAGCACGCCGTCCACGGCCACCAGCTTGTTCCACTGGCGGCTGCGCACGAACTGGGTGCACAGGGTGCGCAGGCAGCTCATGAGCACATAGATGTAGATGAGCAGGCCGTACTGTGCCATATCGGGCAGAAACTGCGCAATGGGCCAGCACAGCACCAGAATGCCAAAGCCGCCCAGAATGGTCAGCAGGCCGTTGGTGAACACCTGTTTTTCGCTGTTGCCCTTGTCCAGACCAAAGCGGATGATGGCGTTGGACATGCCCATGGACACGAACGGGATGAGCAGGTTCGCGTACTGGCTCAGGATCTTGGAAAGGCCCAGATCGGAGATCTCCGCCATTGCATAGGTCAGGAACGGCTGGACGATCAGGGTGAGCAGCTTTGACGAAAAGCTGGAAATTGCAAAGATCAATGTGTTGCCGGCAAGCTTTGAATATTTATCGCCGGACTTTTTTTCGTTTTCCAAGGGAACTTCCCTCCTGTTTTACAATTCGGATGCGGGCCAGTCTGTGACCGCCCGCATCCGCTTTCCCACTATTTAGTCACTTTAAAAGCGCCCGCCGGGCTTTCCAGTCCGGCAGCAGCTTTGCCACCTCGGCCCAGAACGCCGGGCTGTGGTTGGCCTGCAAAAAGTGGCAGTACTCGTGCACCACCACATAGATCTGCGCCGCAGGCGGCATGTTGTACAGCTGCAGCGCAAAGGTGATCTGCTTTTTGCCGGGGCAGCACACGCCCCAGCGGGTGGTCATGCTGCGCACCTTGAGGGTGGGTTTCTGGCCGCCCAGCACCCCGGCAAAGGCCGGGTAGACCTGATCGCTCATGGCGGTAAAACAGGCCAGTGCGGTCTCCTTGTCCGGCAGGTCGGCATTGTCGCGGGCCGCTTTTGCCATCACTTTCTGCCGGGTGTCGTGGATCCACTGTGCGTTCTTGCACACAAAGGCGTCCGCCTGTTCCAGGCTGGTGCGCAGCGGGATGCTGACCATCACGGTGCCGTTGTCCCGTACCCGCAGATGCAGCTGTTTGATCTTTTTGCGGTACAGCTCGTACTGGATGCCGCCCGCGCTGCGCAGCTGGACTTCCGGTTTTTGTGCGGCCACGTCAGGACGCACGCTCTGCCCGCTGCGGGGCCCGCTGCGGGGCCGGCAGCTGGGCCAGCACCACGGCGGCAAAGATCAGCACACAGCCCACGCCTTCGCGCGGGGAAAGGCTCTGATGCAGCAGCACCCAGCCGCCCAGTGCGCTGAACACGCTTTCCAGGCACATGATCAGGCTGCCCACGGCAGGGTTCATATCCCGCTGGCCCAGAATCTGCAGCGTGTAGGCCACGCCGCTGGACATCACGCCGCAGTACAGCAGGGGCACCGCGTTCACGGCAAATTCCGCCGGGGCCGGGTGCTCCAGCAGCAGCGCTGCCACCGAGCTTTCCACCGCCACCACAAAGAACTGCCGCAGGCTCAGGCGCACGCCATCCACCTGCGGACCATAATGGTTCACCGCCATGATCTGGAAACTGAACAACACAGCGCACAGCAGCAGCACCATGTCGCTGCGTTCCACGCCGCCAAAGCCGTTCTGCATGCACAGCAGATACAGTCCGCACACCGCAATGGCCACGCTGCCCCACAGCTGGGGGCTGCCGCGGCGGCCCAGTGCCAGCCCGAAGATGGGCACCAGCACCACATACATCGCCGTGAGGAAGCCTGCTTTGGCCGTGGAGGGGTTCAATGTCAGGCCGAACTGCTGGGCAGCCGACGCCACAAACAGCAGCGTGCCGCACACCAGGCTGGCCCGGCGCAGGCAGCGGCGCTCCTCCGGCGTTTTCGGGGCCCCAGTGGTGCCGGTGCTGCGCTGACGCACCAGGTCAAACACCTTGACCGTGGGCAGCAGCACCAGCACCGCCAGCCAGCTGCGTCCGGCCAGAAAGCTGCAGGCTCCCATGCCGGAACCGGCGCTCTGGGCCACGAAGGCCGTGCCCCAGATAAACGCGCACAGCAGCAGCAAAAGCGAATTCTTGCGTTGTGTATTCATCAGCCGACGCCCTCCACCTTGAGCAGACCGTAGAGGTAGTAACGGCTGGAATCATAGGAAATGGTCATGCGGTAGATGGCCGCCGGGTCCAGCCCGGAGATGGTGCAGGTGTAGTCGGTGCCGTCGGTCTTGATGTAGTAGGTGCTGTCCGGCACATACTCCACGCCGCCGTCTACCTTTTTCCACAGCGCCACCTTGAATTTCTGGGTGCCCTCGGCGGTGCCGCAGGCCATGACGGTCAGCGTGCCGGTGGGTGCCGCAAAATAGTTGGTCTGGCGGCTCCAGATGCCGTTGAACACGGCGTACAGGGTGCCGTCCACCATGGCAGTGTCAAACTTTGCCGAAGCGTCCGCAATGCCCTGAATGATCAGCGGGTCTGCGGTAGCGTCCGCCCAGCGGGTGGTGTCCTCTTCCTGCACCTCGCCGGAGCTGCCGGTGATCTTCTGCGCCACACCGCGCAGTGCGTCCTTGCAGCCGGTCAGACCGGCCACCAGCAGAGCGGCGGCCAGCACAACGGCCAAAAAGCGTTTTTTCGTTTTCATAAACGTTTCCTCAACCTGTCAAAGGGTTTGATGTTCCTGTTTTTTCGGGTTCCGGCAGGGCCGGGTCCATCTGTATAGTATACCGCATTTTGCAGCACCGCACAAGAGAGCCGCCCGGCTTTTGCGCGCGCTGCCGCCCGATTTCATGCAGATTCTTTGCCGTCGGCAGCCGCCAGTGCCCCACACTCGGCAGCGGCGAGGGAAGTCTGCTCCGGCCCGAACAGCGAACCGTACCGGTACAGGGCCCAGCCCCCGGCTCCCTGCTCCCGCAGAAAGGCCACCTGGTCGGCCAGCGCACGGCCGGTGCTCCAGCCCGACAGGCTGTTTTCGTTGCTGCCGCCGTCGCCCACTCCCACACGGTAGGCTCCCAGCCCGAAATACAGGGCCACGTCCGCCGCGCGGGGATAGGCGAGCCATGCGGGCACGATGTTCTCAAAGGCAAAGCGGGTGCTGCCGTTGTGCAGGGCAAAGCCCTGCCCCCAGTACACCTGCGGGCACAGATAATCGACCACCGCATCCCCGCCGCCGGACGCCAGCCAGCCGGTCACATCGCTGTACTGCTGGTTTTCGTCGTTGTCCGGGTTGCCCTGGGGGCTGATGCCGAACCGCAGGGTGGGGTCCGCCGCTTTCACCGTGTCGTGCACGGCCCGCACCAGCGCGGTCACGTTCTCCCGCCGCCACGCGGCAAGATTTCCCGCCCCGGACGCCGCAAACTGCGCCGCGTCGATGCTCTCATCGGTGGTAGGGTAGAAGTAATCGTCAAAGTGGATGCCGTCCACCGCGTAGTTCTGCACCAGCTCGGCCACGCCCTGCACCACATAGTCGGCGGCGGCGGACACGGCGGGGTTCAGGTAAAGGCCCTCGTCCACCGTGCATACCCACTCCGGGTGGGTGTTGGCCAGATTGCCGTCCGCAAGGTTCGGCGGCATGGCCGCCGAGGAGCGCAGGCGATAGGGGTTGACCCACGCTTCCACCGAGATGCCTCGGGTGTGGGCTTCCTGCAGCAGCACGTCCAGCGGGTCAAAGCCCGGGTCCTGCCCCTGCACGCCAGTGCACAGATGGCTCCATGGGAACAGGGTGCTGCGGTACAGCGCATCCCCGAAGGGGCGCACCTGGGCCAGCACTGTGTTCAGCCCCAGTCCGGTACAGTTGTCCAGCAGCTGCACAACTCCGGCGCGGAAGGCATCCTCCGTGGAAAAGTCCATGGCGGCCCATTCCAGATAGCTCACCCACACAGCCCGCCACTCTCCGGCCGGCAGCGCCGGGTTGGGGTCTGCCGGGGGCTCCGGGGTGCTGTCGGCGGCCGCAGGGGAAGTGCCCCGGCGCAGGGCCAGCCCTGCCGCGGCACACACAGCCGCCCCGGCCCCCAGCAGAAAGGTGCGCCGCCCCATGCGGCGGTTTTTGCGTCCTGTCTTTTTCCGGCTGCGCCGGGTCACAGCTCTTCCTCCTGCAATTTATACAGGGTCAGCGCCGCCCAGCCGCGGGCACAGGCCAGCAGCACGAACAGCAGGTTCGTCCAGAAGGCAAGCCCGGCCATGCCCGCATAGCGGGTGAGCAGCCAGAACACCGTGCGCAGCACCTCCGCCGCGCACACCAGCTGCAGCTGCCGCTGAATGGGCTTGCCGCGGCTGTACTCGATGCCCAGCAGGGCAGGCCACACCAGTGCCGAGCACAGGTCGCCCGCCCAGCCGCCGGCCGCCAGCTTGCTGAGCATCAGCAGTACGAACACCAGCGTGTAATTGCGCTTTTCGGCCGCCGGGGCACCTTTTTGTGCTGCCAGAAACAGCGCCGCGATGCCGGTCAGGCAGAACGCCACCAGTTCCAGCGCTGAAAAGTCCATGCCGCCCAGCACGGCAAAGCCGCCCAGCATGGAAACCGCCGCTGCGGCCAGCAGAAAGAAGTACCAGGTCTTGCGTGTGAATTTGAGCTTCATTGCGTTCCTCCCGCCCGGTGCAGCGTGCAGCGGGCCTGCTGAATTTTTCAAAGAATTAAAAATATTATAGCACAAAACCGCGCAGGTTGTGTTACAATAAGGAAAACTATTCCGGAGGTTTTCCATGAACGCTGTTGTTTCCATCGTCCTGCTGGCCGCCGTGCTGGGCGTGATCGTGTTTCTGCTCTCCCGGCGGGAAAACGGCCGCCGCAGTCAGTACGGCCCGGCCGGGCTGTCCGAATTCCGCACCGACCTTGCACTGGACGAGTGCTTCGACCGGCTGGACGAACACAACGACTCCGACGTGTTCGTCTACGACTGCCGCCGGGAGCGGGACGGCGGCTTTTTGCTGCACCTGACCCTGCACCAGCCCACCCAGCAGCCGCTGGACACCCTGTACACCCTGCGGCTGGACCCCGGCCGCCAGACCGTGGTCACCCTGATCTTCATCCGGGAGGCCTTTGGCTACAAGGAGCCGCTGTTCCCGCAGGAGATGCTGGACGAATTCATGGCCCAGAAGCTGGACGCCCACCGCACCCGGTGATTTTTGCGGGCAAAGGGGCTTTTCATTTGCCGCAGAATTTGTTATACTAAATAATGGCGCTGCGGCGCTCTGCGGGCTAGTAGCTCAGTTGGTCAGAGCTGGCGGCTCATAACCGCCAGACCTTACCGTATCCACCTTTTCTAAACATCGTTTTTCCGTTGTTTTTTGGTTTGCTAGTGGCTTAAAAATCGGACTTGGGTATTTTCTGGGTACGAAAGCCACTTTACAGATCTTTGAAACAACGTCATACGGGCCATTAGCTTAACGGTTAAAGCCGGCGGCTCATAACCGCTCCAGTGGGGGTTCGAATCCCTCATGGCCCACCAAAAAAGCACGAGATTTTGCGTCTCGTGCTTTTCTTTTGCCTATCAGAGCCTGTCACTTGTACAATTCTTTACTCATCTGTTTCCGAATCTCATCACGCCGCCTATCATAGACCTGCGTATAAATTGCAAGGGTAGTACTGGGCTGTGCGTGTCCGGCTTCTGCGGCTACTGTCGCCACGCCGATATTGGGATTGGACAACAGAATGCTGACGAAGGTGTGCCGGAACATATGCGGATGAATTTTTTCAATGCCCGCCTTTTTTCCAACACGGCGTACCAATGCGCCATAGCTATCCGGGTTGATAGGAAAACCATAGTCGTTGCAGATCACGAAGTCGTTCCCACGCAAATCCAAAAGGGACTGTGCGTATTTGGAGCCTTTCTTCTCCAAATTCTTCTGCCAGCTTGCACCCATCAGCTTCTTCTGGGCTTTCCACTGTGCATAATAGTCCTTCAGAAAATCCATGAACTCCGGTGCAACATCCACATCACGGATATTGCTTTCCTTCGTTGTGGTAAGCTGATAGCCATAGTTCGGAAAGACCAGCAGGGATTTTGACACATGGATCGTTCCCTCGCGGAAGTTTACGTCTTTCCATGTAAGTCCTGCCAATTCACCACGGCGGACACCTGTGTTCAGCAAGCACAAAACGATTGCTTTTTCCAGCATAGAACATTCTTGTAAGGCAGCTTGCAGAGCTTCTACCTCATCACTATGTAAGCAATCCACCGATTTTCCTTTTCGACCAGATGCCTTTATCATTGGCATTTGAAGTGATGTTCCATAGTTATCATTGGCGTAGTTCAGAACTGACCGAATGAACAGATTGTACTCTCGCATCGTCTTTTTCGTCATGGGACGGCGATCAATCTCTACTTCAAACATCTGTTCAACGGTCTTACCTAAAGCCGTTGCCACCTGTTGTGCCGAATCCAAAGATACCGTTTCGCCACGGAAGATTCGCTCAATGGTTTCCTCTCGGATGGTGCATTCCTTCGCAATTTTAGGGCAGGACACCGTTTTGAACTCTTTAGCTTCTGGTTTCAAAACTGCACGTTTGTAAACTCGTGCGTCACTGTCCTCAATGAAGCGAATCATCGAATCACAATCCTTTTTTGTAATCAACGCAATCGGCTTTTCAGAAAACTCCGGATAACACTGGATGCGCTGAAGATATTTTTCCTTTTTCAAACTCGTGTTCTCCTTATTCCTGTTGCTATCATAGTCGCCCTTCAGACGAACTGAAGGTGCCATACGAGAACGGTTTGAAGCTATGTACTCCTGCGCCACTACTGCAAAGGTCTTTCCTGCATTGCTGGCTTCCTTGTCTGCCTTTTCTTGTTCCAGCCGTTCAAATTCGGCAGCGGCAGCTTTCGCAGCGGCGTTGCGCGCACGAGCGTTTTTCAGTTCGGTGGGGTCAAAATCGAACCGACCATAACGGCGTTCAATTTTGCCGTTCACCAGAACATTTGCGATGAGTTTATAATAACGAGGCTTCTTTTTGGGTTCTCGCAATTCAAACGATGCCATATATTTACCGTCCTTTCTGTGTGGTGGTTATCTCTGTCACGATGAGTATAGCAGTTCGGGCGGTTAATTTTTAGGATGTCGCAGTTTACGCCCGCATCCTTGACAAATCACAAAGTTGTCGTTCCACCGTTGAAGTAGTCAGCCATCTTGCCAAGGTTGATGTACCACTTGATGCCTGACTGGAACGCCATGCCCGGCACTTCCCGGCAAAGGCGGCGGATGTAATATTCAGGCAAGCCCATACGCTGACTTGCCTGCTTGATGCTGACAATCTGCGGCAGAACAACCGCTTCGGTTTGGATCTCCGGCGATACCATCACTTTTTCATTCATCGGCATTCCTCCTGTCCCATTCATTGATTTCCAAACTGTTCATCAGGGCTTCTTCGATCCGGCGCATTTCATACCGTGTAGTCTGTCCTAAGAAGCGCTGTATGCGGCTTTTGTCTATCGTGAAGATCTGTTCCAGCTGAACCACAGACGGCTTCTCAAAGGCTGTATTGTGGGCTATCAGAACGTGTGTGGGCTGGTATTTCTTTTTCTCGGTGCGGGAAGTCACTGTCGCCACGATAAGGGTAGGCGCATAGCGGTTTCCTACGTCGTTTTGCAGAACCACCACAGGGCGGGTGCCACCCTGCTCGGAGCCGATGTGCGGCTCCATGTCTGCATAGTAAATGTCCCCTCTAAGGTATTTCCAGTCTTTTGGTATGATAGCGATCAGACCTCCTATTCTTATATATGTAGCAAGAGCCGCCTGTCAAAACCGGGCGGCTCTTGCTAGAAAAAGGAGTATGCCTAGAAAGGCAAGAATGTCACTGCTTGATGGGCAGATTAAAGCGGCGGCTGGCACCGTTGTAGGTGCGCAGGATCAGCATCATATATTTGTAGCTGACCGTGCCGCTCAGAGATTTCTCGTCGTTTACCAACGTCATGGGATGAACAGTGTGCAGCCGCTTCACCAGACGCTCCGGGTCATACTCGCCCTGATACAGAGCCACAAAGCGAACCATGCCCTGCAGGATGCCGGAGCGGAGGGAATCGGGGTCACCCTCCCAGCCCTTCGCCAGCATGGTCAGGGCTTCTTTGTAGAGGTCTGCGCCGTAGGCTTTGTACTCCTTGAAAGCCGTGCGGATGCAGATGATCTTCCACGGGGCACGGTAGCTGTCCAGACCGAGCTGCAGACCGGTGCTTTCGGTGGCTTTCACGAATGCGAGAGATTCCGGGTCTTTGCCCACCAAAGCGGCGCGCAGCTCTGCGCCAGCGGTCAGCGGCGTGGAAACGCCCGTCTGCCGGGAAAACAGCATGGCTTCTTCTTCCTCTGTCAGTCCCTCGTACACTTTGCAGATAATCGGAAGATCCTGCCCGCCGTTCATCGCCCGACGGGTCACGATGGTATGCTGACCGTCAAAGACGAAGTAGTGACCGTCCCGGTAGCTGACCTTGGGCGGGTTGGCGATCAGCTCGGTGAACTCTGCCGACATCTTTTCGACATTGGGAATGTTCAGCTTGCGCTGATATTCCGCAGGGATTTCGAGAAAGGCACTGTTGATGACCTTTTCTTCGTAAGGCCGCTGAGCGAAAAGGGCTTCGATGATTGCTTCATCGGTGATTTCGGGCATGATCTCAGGCATGGTGCTGACACAGTTCATATTCTTCATAGCAGTTCCTCCATCTTATCTTCCAGATTTTTCAGGTAGTCTCTCAATTTCTGAATCGTTCGTCCTACGGATGCACGGTTCTCTGCATCGGACAGAATGTCGGGATATTCCCGGAAAACGCTTTCCCAGCGGCGCATCATACTGTTGGCGGCTCCCGATACTTCGCAAAGCATCGCAGTCCCATCGGCAAGTCGTTTGGGTACATAGCGGCTGTTTGCGATTTCAAGAATCTGCTGACGGTCGATTTTCAACGGTTCGTTCGCTCTTTGTGGAAAAGTCTGCTCCTGCGGAGCCGGAGTGTGAACCAGTTCTTCGTCCGTAGATTCTTCCTCGGATGTACTGGAATCGGAAAGCGGTTTGGCTGCTGGGGGCGGTGTTGTTCTGGTCATGGCGGCTTTCTTCTGGTCTTTGGGTTTGCAGATTTCAGCCACCAGTGCCGGACGTTCTTCGGGAGGTGCGCGGGCAACGGATGCGATCTCAGCAGCGGTCGGTTTTACCTCGCCAGTAAGGACTTTCTGACGGGTGCCGGGAACAGCTTTTTCGGCGGCATCCACGCCCTTGGAAAACTGCTCAGCCCTTTTTACAAAGCTGTCATTGACACCGTTTTCATCGGCAATTCGTCGACGTGTCCACCGTTTGTCAATCGACTGGCCATTTTGGCCAGTCGATTTTTTAAGGTTACTTTTCTGATCACCGCCATGGTTTAACTTCTCGGCTTCGTACTGTTTTCCAATAAGGTACTTCTTCTGTTCCGGGGTGAGGTTGCGCCGCCCCAGCTGGTTTTTGCAAATCCAGATAATGGCTTCATAGCGGTTTGCAAACTCCGTTTCATGAACAGTGAACGGGATTTCCGGGTGCTTCTTGGCGATGATGAAACGGTTGTGTCCATCCACGATCAGCCCCTCCCACACGATGATGGGATTGATGATGCGTCCATCCCGCAGGATGTTGGCTTCGAGCTGGTTCAGCTCCTCAAAAGTCAGCGGCGGGATCTTCCCCTGAAACTCCGGGTCGATCTTAAGCGCATTCAGATTCATCATCGAACCGTCCTTTCTTAAAGTAGGTGGATTTCGGGCTGGTGGGCTGGATGTAGTAGTCGTAGCCGA
>OGGC01000901.1_pt1 | contig 22820 bp, 19 predicted proteins | sample 1571181 | NCBI WGS metagenome assembly OGGC01 (sample SAMEA2581930, study PRJEB24529) | metagenome | biome: Human gut stool | place: China | collected 2011 | reverse complement strand
CAGGATGGCTTGACATCAGATATGGCACTACAAACTGCTCTTTTCCTGTTTTTTTGTTAATCCGCGCATAACGTTTTAAAAAGGCTTCATACACCTTGTTTTCCGGCTTGCCCATATATTTTAAAACATTGTCAGAAATGTGTTCCGGCGCAACTCTTAACTGCCCGCTGATATAATGTTTACACAGCTCGTTCATAAAGGTATCGTCATCATCTGCCATGCAGTAGTCAAAACGGATACCGGAGCGGATAAATACCTTTTTAATGCCCGGCAGTTCCCGGATTTCACGCATCAGCTTTATATAATCTTTATGGTCGACCGTCAGGTTCTTGCAAGGCTTCGGAAATAGACACTGCTTATTCTGGCAGACACCGTGCGTAAGCTGCTTTTTACAGGACGGAAAACGGAAATTTGCCGTCGGTCCGCCGACATCGTAAATGTAACCTTTAAAATCTTCTTCCTGTGTCATCTGCCGTTCTTCCCCGTCTTTCATGCCGATAAGCTTGTTTGTCAGTTTGGTTGAAGCACTGAGGAGGCAGACAAACGGATAGGATACTTTTGTCAGGATAATCATAAAAGGACTGAGCAGGGTGGCATAGCGTTCCGGATTGTTCAGTGCCATTGATTTTGGAACCAGCTCTCCGATAATGAGCGACAAATAGGTGATAACGGCTACTGTAGTAACCATTGCCAGGTCTTTGGCATACAATTCCAGGCCGGGAATCATGGCAAATAGCGGAGTTACATCATCGGCTATGGCTACGCCGCCATATGCACCTGATATGATACCAATCAGCGTAATGCCGATTTGAATGGTAGATAGAAATTTTTCGGGCTCTTCCAGTTGTTTCAAAACCCCTTTTGCACTTTTGTTTCCTTTACTTACAAGAGTCTCTAAGCGTGCTTTACTTGAAGATACTAATGCAATTTCGTACATGGCAAAGATGCCATTCAGGATAAGTAGAAATAGAATAATGATAAATTCCATGTTTGGATTACAAATTGTTTGTGTACAAAGATAATGTTTTTTGGATATTTATTATTAATATTGCCGTTCCTTAAGAAGATTAAACAAAATAGCATGAAAAACAAACTTTATCTGTTCGTATTCTTATTGCAAGTGCTGGCTTTAAGTGTACATGCCGCACGTGTAGACACTGTGTTTGTAAAAAGTCCTTCGATGAACAGGGAGGTAAAGGTGGTTTATATCCTTCCGGATAAGGCCGTTGCCGGAAATCCGCAAGCTTGTCCGGTAATCTATCTGTTGCACGGTTATGGAGGCAACGCACGTACGTGGATGGGTGTCAAGCCGGAGCTGCCTCGGATTGCCGATGAAAAAGGCGTAATATTCGCATGTCCCGATGGTAAGAACAGTTGGTATTGGGACAGTCCCCGGAATTCCGCTTATCGTTATGAAACTTTCATCTCTTCGGAACTGGTGAAGTATACGGATGAGCATTATGCTACGATTCCCAAGAAGAGTGCGCGTGCCATCAGCGGTTTGAGTATGGGTGGACACGGTGCGTTGTGGAATGCCATCCGCCACAGCGACATATTCGGTGCGGCGGGAAGTATGAGTGGCGGAGTGGATATCCGTCCGTTTCCTGATAACTGGGAAATGAAGAAGCAGTTGGGCGAGCTTGCCGCCAATGAAGCGGTATGGGATAGTCATACGGTAATCAATCAGGTTGATAAACTGAAGAACGGTGATTTGGCTCTGATTGTCGATTGCGGTGAAAGCGATTTCTTCCTTGATGTGAACAGGAATCTGCACAAAAGGTTGCTGGAGTGCAAGATAGACCACGATTTTATAACACGTCCCGGCGGTCATACCGGTACGTATTGGAATAATTCCATAGATTATCACATTCTGTTTTTCTGCAAATTCTTTAGCAGATGATTATTCAATTACATAGCTTACGGTACGGGTATAATCCGTGCCGTAACTATTTATGACTTCTTTGCAGGAAGTCATGAGATTGCGTTTGTCAAAAGAGAAGATATAATTGGTGACCTCTTTATTTCCATCGGGGATAATCCGGTCTATTAAAATAGGAAACGGCTCTCCCAGGAATTTCCCGTATAGAGCGGCTGTATGTAGCGAAAGCGGATATAATTCGGCGAGAAACAGGCAGGGAACTCCTGATAAATTATTTATTCCGTCATTTGCCGGAGTGGTAGCCGTATATGCCTGCCCGTAAGCATCTGTCTTTTGTAGGATGCGCAATGCCTGATAGTTGCCGTAGTCTATGTCGATGGATGCGTATACGCCGTCATTGATGCTTTCGGTTATGTTTTTCAGGTAATATTTACCTTCCGGAGCGGTGAAATACGAGAAAGTATAGGTGCGGATCGTACCGTTTTCCTGTCGTGTACATGAGGTGGCGTATCCTTTGTCGTCCAGGGTATAGACTGACACATTGCCGAAATTATCCGTTACTACAGCCTGATGTTCACTATAAGTTACTGATGCTGCGTTTTCAATGCACATCGGTTCGCCTTGAACCGAATAACTTTGTACGATAGTGAATCCGGTCAATTGTCCCTGACTGTATGAGTAGGTTTGAGTGGTGGTTACTGTAGGTACTCCCGCTTCATAGGCACTTTTTTTCGATAATTGAATTTTGGAAAAGGGTACGGCAGAGCGGTTTCCGTTGACGGTAGAGTCATGATTGTCTTCACAAGCTGTCATTGCTGTGAGTACAACCGACAATGCAAAGACTATTTTTCTCATTATTTCCGTTGTTTAATTCATTGTTTCTGCTATTTGACAATCAACCCCTTGCGCAGGTTCTTTTGAGTGGTGAAACTCCGGACTATGGCAGTGCCTGTTTTTGGGGTCGGCAATTCGACAATTCCAGCTATGACTTGCAGGGCTGTATGGAGCAAAATTTCGTCAGGCTCGCCTAAGGGCAGATAGTATTGCAGGTAGGATGTTTCGTTGATAGCGATATCCGGCTTAAAGCCTGCGCTATAGTCCGCTTCTCCGTTGGAGTTGAATACTTCGCATACGACCGGACGTACCGCCCAGGGGTATTTGGGATTGATGAAAGTTTCCGTAGCCACGTATTCTCCTTTGGTTGTCTGTCCGATGAGCACTACCTTCATATAGGGTTTCAGGCAGTTAATAAGCATTTCCGCTGCACCGGCAGTGGTTCCGCTTGTGATGATATAAACGATGGGCAGATTCAGATTGACTCCGCCTTGCAAGAGTTGGGAGTCCAATATCAGGTCACGGTTTTGGGCGCTTTGCTTATCATTATATTGCAAGAAAGCAAAAGGGCTTTCCAATTTATCGGCAGGTACAAGGATATCTGCGAGAAGTTGCACGCATTCCATTTCTCCACCGGAATTATAGCGGAAGTCGAGTACAAGATTATTAATGCCGCGTTGCTTGCATTCTTGGGAGAAAGCACGTAACTCATTGTTGTACTTCTCACTCTGTTCCGCAGTGCCGGCAGTGAAAGAGTTGTATGCCAGATAGGCTATCTTGTAATCAGTGCCTTCCAGTTGTATAAAATTTGTGTCATAGATGGCGCTCTCCGTTACCGGACGGACTGCCGGGAGTGCAACATCTCCTGTTTCCTGTATGATTCCTACCTCTTTATCTTCTTCTTCTTCTTCTTCGTTCTCTCCGTTTTCCGTATCCCCCTCTGTGCCGCCGTTGTTCTCCTCTTTTACTATCACATACTTTCCGATGCGCAATGTTCGTGCACCGCCATCTATAAGCCTTTCTTCTGTCTTTTTGGTGATGGAGTCGCCGTCGACAAGCATTATCCAGTTGCCGCGTTCCAGTCCGGCATCCTCGGCGGGAGAGTTCTTTGCCACGTATGATACGAGGGCAGTATAGGTTGTGTCGCTGGTAGCCACTTTATATAATGTGTAGTCAAAACCATAACTTGGCAACGGCGTATCCATTATTGAATCGACGGTGGAAAAACCTTTATCGTTTTTTGATAAGATACTTTTTAAGAAAGCGTCCGGAGCCTGAAAATAGTTCAGACTGTTGGCAGCCGGAATATCCTCGTACCATAAGTAGACTTCCCGCATCAGGCTGTCCATCCACAGGTCGCGCCCTGTCAGCGGATAGTATTCTTTCCAACGGTCTTCTCCGCAGGAAAACAGGCTTGTCAGTGCAAGGAGTCCCAGTAAGGGAAAATATAACAGCTTCCTTATCTTCATCAGTCTCTATATCATTTGGTTTTCGTCCGCAAAAATAGCGAATACTTCTTGTATCTACCACAAATATGGTATAAAATTCCCTATTGTATGTCATAGCTTGCTTGGTTTTATCCCTCTATCTTTGCAACATCCGAGTATAAATCGGGGAGGATTGGAAACAGGCTTCTATCCTCTCATAAATACAACTGACAATGGACACAAAGAATTTACATTTTGAGACACTGCAACTTCATGCAGGACAAGAACAGCCCGATCCCGCTACAGATGCGCGTGCCGTACCTATTTATCAGACTACTTCGTATGTATTCCGCAACTCGGCACATGCAGCCGCCCGCTTTGCGTTGCAAGAGCCGGGGAACATCTACGGCAGACTAACGAATCCCACACAAGGAGTATTCGAGCAACGTGTTGCCGCCCTTGAAGGCGGTGTTGCAGGGCTGGCGGTTGCTTCCGGTGCAGCGGCTGTGACCTATGCTTTCGAGAATATTACGCGTGCAGGTGACCACATCGTAGCCGCCAAAACCATTTATGGCGGAACATACAATCTGCTGGCGCATACATTACCGGCTTACGGTGTCACGACCACCTTTGTTGATCCGAGCGATTTATCCAACTTCGAGAAAGCTATTCAGGAGAATACAAAGGCCGTGTTTATCGAGACATTGGGAAATCCTAACTCCAATGTTATTGATATTGGTGCTGTTGCCGAAATCGCTCATCGTCATAAAATCCCTTTGATTATCGACAACACCTTCGGTACTCCTTATCTGATTCGCCCTATCGAACATGGTGCTGATATTGTGATACATTCCGCCACAAAATTTATTGGCGGGCATGGTACTTCTTTAGGCGGTGTTATTGTAGATGGCGGCAAGTTCGATTGGGTGGCTTCCGGTAAATTTCCGCAACTGACCGAACCCGATCCGAGCTATCATGGCGTGCGCTTTACCGATGCGGCAGGTGCGGCTGCATATGCTGTCCGTATCCGTGCCGTTTTGTTGCGCGATACCGGAGCTGCCATCAGTCCTTTCAATGCCTTTGTTCTTTTGCAGGGTTTGGAAACACTCTCTTTGCGTGTGGAACGCCATGTGGAGAATGCGCTGAGAGTGGTGGAGTTTTTGAAGAATCATCCTAAAGTGGCGGCTGTGAACCACCCGTCTTTACCAAATCATCATATATCCGGACCTTAATAATATCTGTCTAAATTCTATCACACATACAGTCCGACTACAAGTTCTAACATTGTACATTTTTTATCAATGCTCTACATATCCTGTTCCGTCCAGAAATCCTTAATACATTTATAGGCATTACCCAGACTGACTGGAAATATCCTGTTCCACTCCCTAGGATACATACGCTCATATTCACCAGTCATAAATCTGTCATCCAGAAGTGCAATAACTCCCTTATCCGTATCCGTCCTTATAACCCTTCCTGCTGCCTGAAGCACCTTATTCATTCCCGGAATAACATAAGCATACGAATATCCATTTTTGCCAAATTCATCAAAATAATCCCTTAAAATGTTGCGCTCCCTGCACACCATCGGAATCCCCGTTCCAACAATGACAGCTCCAATAAGGCTCTCATCCTTTAAGTCAATTCCTTCGGAAAATATTCCTCCAAGCACACAGAAGCCTGCAAGCGAAGCCCCTTCTGGAAGTTCCTCGTAAAATGCTGATAAGAAATTTTCCTTGTCAGCCTCCTTCATAAACCTTCCCTGCACAAGCACATTTACACAGCTTTCTGGTAAAAATGTATCTTCTCCACCACATTCGACCACATTAACACCATTTTCCCACCTGAAGCACTCAAGAACACTCTCCATGTAAGAATATGACGGAAAGAACACCATATATCTGCCGCTTCTGCCAGAAATCATATGCATAATATAATCATGTACCTTGGCATATTCCCTTGCATTTCTTCTTGTATAACGGCTTGTCACATCAGTAGCCACGACAATTCTCTTATTATCAGGTTCAAAAGAAGAGTGTGCATACACCGCTCTTTCTGATACATCACCTGAAAGCATTTCCTTAAAATAATTAACCGGAAGCAGCGTTGCCGAGAAGAACACCGTGCTTCTGCCCTGTGAAAGTCTCTCACTTATGTTGCCAGACGGGTCAACACAGTACAGATGTACAAGAAAGTTTCCATCATTATCATGCTCATTATAATAGACATATTTTTCATCAGCACAGTCATACATATTAAGAAAATGTCTCACTGCAAAGAAAAACTCGAGCAGCTCGTTAGTCACAGGCTCACCCTTATGCCTTTCCATAAACTTCTGCATAAGTCCCATGACACGCTCAAGGCTGGCTGGAAATGTTCCAAGACCACTCACAACCATGAATGTATCGCACTGTCTTTTATATTCGAGCAACTGCTTGTTACATCTGTCAAGTGCGCCTGCAAGCCGTTTGTCCATCTCTTTGACAAGCTTCTTAGCCGCAAGAAAATCTTCTTTTTTCAACACTGCGCTGTACATTTCTCTTGCTCTGTCCACAAGGTTATGTGCTTCATCCACAAGAAACACATAATCACCCTTCGCACCATTGCCAAAATACCTCTTAAGCGACGCATCCGGGTCAAATACATAATTATAATCACATATAATTCCATCACACCAGTACGAAACATCAAGCGACATCTCAAACGGGCAGACATTATGTCTGTTGGCATATTCCATGACATTATCTCTTCCGATAACCATCTGGCTCGTTATAATGTCGTACACAGCATCATTAATCCTGTCAAAATGCCCCTTGGCATAAGGACATGCCACGGGGTTGCAGTTGCGCTCATCAAGTGGACATATTTTGTCCTTCGCTGTAAGAGTAACAGTTCTCATATGAAGCCCGTTATCTCTTAATATAGCATAAGTATCCTCCGCAACAGTTCTCGTTATTGTCTTTGACGTCAGGTAAAATATCTTGTCTGACATCTGCTGTCCTAATGCCTGCACAGCCGGGAACACAGTAGACAACGTCTTTCCGACACCTGTAGGTGCCTGAATATATAGATTGGTATTATCTTCAATAGCCCTGTATACACTCACGCACAGATTCTTCTGCCCCTCCCTGTATTCATAAGGGAACTTAAGTTCTCTGATTGATTCCGTCCTTTTATACCTCTCATCAAATGTATAATCAGTCCATCTCTTAAAGCCTGTAATCAGCTTATTAAACCACTCTTCAATTCTTTCAAATGTATATTCTTCCAGAAACTTGTTGATTGTCTCAGGCTCAGGAGTAACGTAAGTCATCTGGATTCCAATCTTTGACAGCTTCTTCTGGCTTGCATATATATAGCCATATACCAGTGCCTGGGCTTTATGCACATAAACCGGTTCTTTCAGCAGAGAAACATCTGTCTGCATAGTCTTTATCTCATCAATTATTGCATCGCTCTCCGGCTCTTTATTACCATCCTCGTCATAATTAATATCTGCAATAATACCGTCAGCCCTGCCTTCAACCTGTAATACATACTCAATCCCTAAGTCAGATACAAGCGGTATCTCAATCTTTAAAGGCACTTCTGCATGATACATAGTTCCCATGCTGTGCTGGATTTTCCTGTGAATCCTTGCCCCCTCCTGCATGATTTTCACATCATTGCTGCCAGTATTCCTGTTGTCAATATCACCTTCTGCACACATGAATTCCACAAGATTTCTTACAGATATTCGAAAGCAGTTTCCATTTACAGAGTACATACTATCTCCATTCAATAATGTTCTTCAATATCGTATATATAGGCATTGCCTGTCTTTCCGACTCTTTTAACCTGTTCCATGTAATTAAGCATTGCAAGTACACTGGCAGCAGTCTGCCTGTCAATATGCGCTGCATTTGCAAAATCCGCTGAAGTAAAGTTCTTCTCAAGTCCCTCTGGTACAAACTGCATATAATCCTGTGGACAGTCCAGTTCAACTATCTTTCTTATTCCAACAGGAATGCGGTCATAACGCACACTTCCGCGCTTCTTATCGTAACTCCAGCCATTAAGAAGCTTATATTCTTCCATATCAATCAGCAGCAATGTAACCTTAAGATTCTGATTCTTTAAAAAAGCTTTAATCTTATACAGCTCATACATTGCATCATACACAGAACATCGCTTCGGAGACTTCCTTCTGGAAGTAATGTCCCCTGTTTCCGGCTCAATCCAGCTTAAATACTTCTCATATGGCATTGGATATACAACCCTCACCTGATATTCATTCAGGAATACTGACAGCTTATCCCTTAACTTGTTAAGCTGCCTCGTCTGAATCTCAATTATCCCATGCTCGTTATATATATCTGCAAAATAACCATCTATTGCAACCTCATGATTATCCTCATCGGGTTCATAATACATTTTTAATACTGCATGCAGCGTCTTTTCCGACAAAGTACCTATCCCCTTGTCATTATGGCTCTTTCCGATTATCTTCTCTTTCGCCGCGTCAAAAGCCTGACTGTCTATATATTCAACTGGTTCTGCTGCAGATTTCTTTTTTGACATTGTGTACCTCGTATCAGATATATGTTATCATTGATAACAAGTATCTTACGAATACCTAAAAAAATCAAGGCATTTACCGATATAACCTATATAAATCCAATTAAGAACAGGAGAAAAACATGATATCAATAAGCATGTGCATGATTGTAAAAAATGAGCAGGACATTCTTGCAAGGTGTCTTGATTCATACGCAGGAACTTATGATGAATTGATTATTGTAGACACAGGCTCAACTGACAATACTAAAGAAATTGCCGCTCACTACACCGATAAAATATATGACTTTGAATGGATAAATGATTTTTCAGCCGCAAGAAATTTTGCATTTTCCAAAGCTGGATGTGACTACATATTCAGTGCTGACGCAGACGAAGTGCTTGATGATACCAACAACTACGCATTAAGAGAATTGAAACATATGCTTCTTCCAGAGATAGACATTGTTCAGATGTATTATGTCAATGCATCAGAATATAATTCTGTATACAATGCACACAAAGAACTCCGCCCGAAGCTTTTCAAAAGGCTCCGTCCATTCACATGGATTTCACCAATACATGAAACAATACGGCTCACGCCAATCGTATATGACAGTGACATTGAAATTCTTCACATGCAGGCGGGCGACCATAGTAAAAGAGACTTTTCAACATATTTCAAAGCATTTGAAAAAGGTATCCACATTGAAGATTATGTAGTTACCATGCTGTGTAAAGAACTTCTTATATCCGGTGAAGATTCCGACTTTATTGCTTTCAGGAATATATTTGAAAATGTTCTTTCCAAAGAAGGCAGAAGCAATGATTTAATGAAAGAAATCAACTGTATTCTTGCTAAGATATATATGGCAGACGGTGACATTGACGCATTCTTTAAGACCACTTTAAAAGCAGTTGCCGACAATCCTCCTGCTGAAATGTGTCTGATTCTAGGAACATTTTACATGAACCAGACAGACTATGAAGAAGCTGTGCTGTGGCTGTATAATGCTGCATTTGAGACAGAAAGCATACTTGATGTGGCAAGCAGCGGAAATAAGCCTTTATCTTTGCTTGGCAGATGCTATGAAGAACTTGCAAAGACTTCAGATGACGCATACCTGTGTGCACAGTACAAGGAAATGTCTGACGATTATTACAATCAGGCTGATAACTGGTCGCTTCCAGAAGAATAAAAAAACCTTAGTGAAACCGTCAATGATTTCACTAAGGCTTTTTTATTATTTATCATCCTCAACATCAAAGAGCTTCAACTCTTCAACATCACTCTTACCTGACTTATCGTCTCCATAGGATATCTTATCAGATGATGTATCAAGTTCTTCATAACTGTCATCCTCATCCTCGGCATATCCATCAATTACCTTCTCTGTATATTCATCAAGGTCAACACCATCCTTTGACGCCATGTTAAACACCTTCTTCACTTTCGCAAGCTTAGAGCAAAGAACAATAGTAATCACTATAAATACCGCTATTATCAGTCCAAGTATTAATACTATCATCAGCCAGAATCTGCTGTTTCCTGATGTTTTTCCATTATCAGCCTTAACATCAGCATTAGCAGTGTCAGATTTCACAACAGAATACGCCTGAATCGAGCCATCACTTATCCTGTATCTGAACCATCCCTTCTCTCCAAGAGAACTTACTCCATAGAACAGGCAGTACTGTCTGTTAGCGTCCATAAGTACCTGCACTTCTTTACCATTCATGGTAAACCTTGTAAGTGCATAACCTGCCGGCTTCTCTAACGAGTTCGTTATAGGCAGAACAACATATGTTATCTCTGGTTCTGCAACAGTATTGTATGGTGAAAATGTTTTCGCAGTCTCATCATAGATGTAGAACCCACCTTTTCCATCTTCACTTTCAAGATACATAAGGATAAGACCTGTCTTTATGCCTTTAACCGCATTTATCTTCTGACCATTATAATCGTAGTCAATCTCCTGATATCCATCTGGAATTGTGATTCCTGAATAATCCCTTACAACAGAATACTTCCTGCCATCTATCGTCACAGTTCCATCATCATTAACCGCCTGTGATGCATCTTCTGTAACAGCTTCTGTCTTTGACTCAGCCTCTGTTGTTGCTTCCTGACCATCCTCAAGTCTTGTTGTATATATTATATATTTCTTAACTGAACCATCTTCTGCAGTAACAGTAATTGTTGTTGTATTACTTCCCGGGTCCATTCTTCTACCGCTTATGCTTACATCAGCAGCATTATCATTAGCTACAGCACTTACAACCAGTTCTTTAACATCAGCATCAACAGTTGCATTATATGTTGTCCTGTCCGGTGAAAATGCTGGTGAAAGCGTTCCCGGACTTATCTGCAGGGACTTTAATGTGTTGTCTGAAGAATAGCTGGCTGGAGCTTTTGCAGTGACTTTTCCTGATGAAGAACTGCTGACTGTTGCAGGTTCTCCATTAACAGATATCTTTGCATCTCCTGCAACGCTAAGTGTTGTTGTTCCTGCAGCGATAATTTCAAATTTTTGTGAAATTGAAACTGTCGAATCACTAGTCATCTCAAGAGCGGAAAACATTACAACTCCGCTATTTGCTTTATCAACAGGTCGAATTATAGAATTATCATAAGAAACATTAATTGTCGCTCCATCTATGTCTTTATCAGCAGATATTGTAACTGTTACTGTAACTTCACTTCCAACTGTACCACTTGCCGAACTTATAGATACAGAAACCTGCTCATCAGCCTTTGCATAATATGCAGGGATTAATGATATACCCATTATAAATATTCCGATAAAGGCAAGTAATCTTTTTATATTTTTCATAGTAATCCTTTCATATATTACTTACTGATTCACATCTCCTAAGCCAAGAATATATCTCTTTATAACAACAAAATCGAATAAATCTATTTCTCCATCTTTATTACAATCTGCAGCCTTCCAATATATTCCGGATGGTTCTGAAATTCCCAATATAGACCTTTTAACAACTACAAAGTCAAACAAATCAACTTCTCCGTCACCATTAGCATCCCCATATAAAACAATCTCATATCTGCTGACCTCTTCGCCAGAAGAATTATATGTTATAAGGATATCTCCAGTACCAACTAATCCATCTTTCTCATTGCCATTCTTATTAAGTATCTTGGAATAAGCGCCATTATAATTATCAATCTTATCAAGTACATCTTGGGCATAACCTGATACAGTTAAACCACTTATGTATTTTTCATCTTCATCAACAGATAATGTTGTTGAAAATCCCGGATAAGCAACATCCGGTTCTGGATCTGGTGTTGGTTCTGGATCCGGTTCCGGTGTTGGATCGGGTTCTTTATCCTGTCTTACAACAGTTATAGTATAGTCCTGATTATCGCCATTAGCTGCCGTTACAGTAATCGTAATATCATTACTTCCAACTGAAAGATCATGATATCCCAGTCCGCTTACATCTGCTGAAGAATCAAGTGTTGAACCTCCAACATATACAGATGAAGCATCATAATCAACAATAAGACTATATTCTGTTTTATACAGGCTGAATGTCGGAGTCAATGAATAACCATCAACATATAAGTCAGATAATCTGTTATTAGGGCTGCCGTCTCCTGTTGGAATTTCACATACATTTTCAGGCATATTCTCATATACAGGTATTCTGAATATAAATGCTATATTATTCTTGTTACTGTCACTATAGCCCTGTGCGCTCTTAACTGATTCACTTCTAGGTGCAAGAACATTAGTCATATACTGGTGACCTCTTCCTGTCATATCAAACTTTTCATAATAAAGAGTATTCTGACCTCTGTTTATATAACTTTTCCCAAGATATATTGCTCCACCAATAATAGATTTCATTCTTGTATTCCAAGGTCTTAATGTAGATGAATCTGGATAAGAAGCATATTCAAGACCATTCTGGACTGCTGTCAATCCGCCACTAGCATATGCCCCTATATTGTAATAATTATAATAACCCAAGTAACCCGACTGTGTTCCTGATATGCTGCTTCCGTGTCCATCATATCCCTGCTCCTGCAGTATTCTTGAAGCAAGATGATATGGGCTTACCCCTGATTCCTGTCCTGCAAGCAACAGACCGGTTATATATGTATAATTTCTTCCATCATATCTCAGGTCATGGCTTGAATTTTCCATAAATGTACCATCAACCATACTCTCAAGGCCGCTCTCATCCTGTAATGAACTGTCAAATGAAAGATTTTCAAACATAAATATATTATCTGCATTAAGGAAGTTTCTAGGATCAAGTGCATATTCAACAAGTGCAGATGAAGCCTGAACCCAGCCACCTGAATCAAGCTGTGTATACCGTCCTGATTCCCAGTCATAACAGCCATCAGCTACTGATTTCCATGATGATACAGCTGAGCCATATGTAAGGCTTCGTCCGATTATATTCTGATTATCGAGTACATCCGACCAGTCTTTCCCATTATGGTCTGCCACAAACACCCAGTTAGGATATTGCGCATGAAGCTGTCTTAACCCATCCTTATAACTATCCGGGAATCCCTGTGAATCAAGGTACTCCTCGAAATCCGCATCCGGCTTATAATCATTTCTCTTATCAACAGTTATGTAGCCGCCATATATATAGCCTCTCTCATAACTGCCATTAAGATAAAATCCTATGCCGTACCACGTATCACCGTCGTCATCAGTTGTCTCTTCATATATATCAAACTTAAATCCACCGCTTACAGTTGTAATAATACTGCTGTTTGTTGTAGGACCTTTTCTGATTCTTAAGCCTGTAACATCATAATTAACATGCCCCTGACCAATTGACTCTTCCGCCTTAGTATTAAGTACAGAAGTAACCGTAAGGCATGTCAGCACAAGCATACATAACATGACACCAATTGCGGCTATTCTTTTTGCACTACATTTGTATCCTGATTTCATGTAATCACCTGACTCCTGAATGTATCGTATTAGTTTCTTCCAAATTCTGAAAGCTTTAAGCCCTCATTTCTCTCAAGTACCATATTAACAGACCAGCTATTGGCAAATACCAAAAGTGGATTGCCCTTAAGGTCTTTAATCTTCTTCATATCTGATGTACCAACAATTCTGTTCACATCAATTTCCTCAGGATTCTCAATCCAGCGGATATGCTCGTATGGAAGCGGCTCAAGTCTGATATCAACACCGTATTCATTCTTAAGACGGTATTCGAGAACTTCAAACTGAAGGACACCAACAACGCCCACGATAATCTCTTCCATTCCTGTATTGAACTCCTGGAAAATCTGAATCGCACCTTCCTGTGCAATCTGGTTGATACCCTTAATGAACTGTTTTCTCTTCATAGTATCAATCTGTCTTACTCTTGCAAAATGTTCTGGTGCAAATGTAGGTATACCCTCGAATGCAAATTTCTTGTTAGATTTGCAGATAGTATCACCGATAGAGAATATTCCCGGATCAAATACACCGATAATATCTCCTGCATATGCCTCATCAACAATATGTCTCTCCTCCGCCATCATCTGCTGAGGCTGGCTGAGTCTTATCTTCTTGCCACCCTGTACATGGTTAGCTTCCATTCCGGCTTCAAACTTACCGGAACATATTCTCATAAAAGCAATTCTGTCTCTGTGTGCTTTATTCATGTTAGCCTGAATCTTGAATACAAATGCTGAGAAATCCTCGGTAAATGGATCAATAACTCCCTGGTCAGACTTTCTTGGAAGCGGAGAAGTTGTCATTGATAAGAAATGCTCAAGGAAAGTCTGTACACCAAAATTAGTAAGCGCTGAACCGAAGAATACCGGTGTAAGGTCACCAGCACTTACCATTTCCTGGTCAAACTCTGCACTTGCTCCGTCTAACAGTTCGATATCTTCCTGAAGCTTGTCGTAGAAAGCATCACCAATTCTGTCCTTAAGAACAGCCTCATCTGATGCGTCAACAATCTCAGTATCAACTTCCTTCTGACCATTCATAGCTGCCTTGAATAAAGAAACATTTTTCTCTTTACGGTCATATACGCCCTTGAATTCCTTACCGCAGCCGATAGGCCAGTTAATTGGGCATGTAGCAATTCCAAGTACGCTCTCAATCTCATCAAGAAGCTCAAATGGGTCATTAGCCTCTCTATCCATCTTATTGATAAATGTAAATATAGGAATGTGTCTCATAACACATACTTTAAAAAGCTTGATAGTCTGTTTCTCAACACCCTTAGAAGCGTCAATAACCATGACCGCAGAATCTGCTGCCATAAGAGTTCTATAAGTATCCTCGGAGAAATCCTCATGTCCCGGAGTATCAAGGATATTAATACAGTAGCCTTCGTAGTTAAACTGAAGAACTGAAGAAGTTACCGAAATACCTCTTTCCTTCTCAATCTCCATCCAGTCAGAAACCGCATGCTTGGCAGTCTTCTTACCCTTTACAGAACCTGCAAGGTTAATAGCTCCTCCATAAAGCAGGAACTTCTCTGTTAATGTTGTCTTACCAGCATCCGGGTGAGAGATAATGGCAAATGTCCTTCTTTTCTTAATTTCACTTTCTAAACTCACTGTTTTACTCCTTTATAAACATAATACATAAATAATTCATACCCGTTCCGGCATACACATAATATAAGCCTGTGACGCAGTCTACGGCTTCACAGGCTTACTCTAATCAATAGTCTTCGAATTATTCACGGTTAAGACCGAACTTGTATGAAACCTCAGACTTGTCATCAATTCTTCTGAAAATGTTGACTACTCTGTCCATAACCGGTTCGAAATCTTCCTCATTCTCAACCTCAACAGTAACAACCTGTCCGTCTTCCTTAATAACTGCATCCTTAACAAGTGCTAATGCCTTGATATCTTCCTCAGTCTGGGCAACCTGCTCAGGTGTTGTTAACATCTTTGATTTACTCTTATACTTAACAGCGTATGTTCTTGTCATCATATCCTCCTATTGGCTCTTCGTAGCAATATAATCTCATATGTCATTCTATTATATAACATGTTTGGGGATTATGCAATGGGTTTGATTTCTATTATACTAGCAATGGTTAATCACTTATAAAATCAGGTAATAGTGCTCCTTCTCCAGTACATAACGTATATCCCGAATATTCTTCACTAAAATAATCACATGGTCTATTATGTGAAAGTTCTGTTGTATTATCAACTTTCTTCATCAAATAAAGTTCAATAACCATAAGTGATGCTAATGCATTTATACAGTTACCAAGTGACGCATTACTAAACTTTGCATACGTTCTATGTTTTAATTCGTTATAGGCTTTCCACCAATCCAATCCTTCTATTTTCTCTTTATTATCATCCCCCATTGCTATCTTCCAATTTTTTAATGGATAAATATTTTCGTAGCATGTAGTTATGCATGTATCCCCTATCTTAGGAAATTCAGACAGTATTCTTTCTGATATATCCATAATATTTGCTTTCTCTGAATTGAAAGGTTTTTCATCAGTTGCAATTAATTCACACAACTGTTTTGTCATATTCTCAAACTCTACCGCTGTTAATATTAAAATCTGCTGAAATTCCCATGAACATACATCTCCATATTTTAATTGATTATACTCATTTAAGCTATGATCTATATAACCCCTTGTATTATCAAAACGCTTACATAAAGTTCTAAAATATTCCCAATAAAATCTCATTTTTTCACTTGTTATCATAAATGTCACTCCTTTAAAAATCACAACATGTTTCTCAACTTAATCAATCTCTACACTCTTGAATTAACTATATAAATAAGCTACCATATCCAAAGCGTTTTTACAACATAATGTTATTTATGAAATACAATATAGATTTAAGAATCGAGGTATACCCTATGTGGTACATAGCACACACAACAGCCGGCAGAGAACCAGATGCCGTTGATAAATGCCGCAAAGCCATTCCAGAAGATATAGCCGCAAAAGTATTCTCTCCTATCTGGCAACATGCCAAGAAATATGAAGGCACCTGGCATCTTGACGATGACATTCTATTTGCAGGATACATATTTATAGAGAGTGATTCAGATTCCAAGACTCTTGAAAAACTTCTCTGGCGTATACCTAATGTAGTTTCTCCTGTCCGCATAGGTGGGGATTTCAATGCCCTTAACAAGGAAGAAGAACAATATCTCCGTCAGCTTATGGACGAGTATAACTATATTGCTATGTCATATGGATATATTGTAGATAACCAATTAATGATATATAAAGGGCCTCTTAGCGGAAGGTCTGATATAGTTAAGAAGATTGACAGACATAAGAGAATTGCTGATATAGAAGTATATCTGTGGCATCAACCTAAGCGTGTTCGTGTCGGACTAGAAATAATAGATAAAATCACTTCACAGGAATATGCAAAAATCAAATTACAATAACTGGAGATTTCCCATGAATAATAAAATCACTAATACAGATATTAATGAATTCGAAGAATTTCTTATAAACAAAAACAAGAGCAGAACGACTCTTGATAAATATATGCGGGATATACGAAGATTTCAAATCTTTCTTTCTGATAACAGTTATCCAATATCTCAGGATACTGCAGATAAATATATTGAGGTTCTTAAAAATGCTGATTACAGTATAAGCAGCATAAATACTATTATATCATGTATAAACACATTTTGTAATTTTATAGGAAGAAATGATATTCACTGCGTTAATCTTAAGAAATCTAAGGCTGAATCAACAAATTCTGACTTACTTACAGTTGATGAATATAACAAACTGATTAAAACTGCTATCAATAATAATTACAGACTTGCCATGTTAATACAGGTTCTGGGGAATACTGATATAAGATTAAATGAATTACAATACCTTACCACACACTCTTTAGAAATGGGAAAAATTACTGTTATACGTAACAGCGAGGAATATAACATCAGAATTCCAGATGATTTATTGGATGGCTTATATGAATATATAGACCATGAAGAAATAATAACAGGGGTGATTTTCTGTACTAGAAAAGGCACCCCTCTTGAAAGATCTAATATATGGCGATTGATTAAGAAACTGGCTGTTGATGCTGGGATTAATCCGGATAAAGTTTATCCGCAGAATCTGAAGCAGCAGCTTGGGAAGAAATATTATAGTATAAAATACTAATCTATTTCATACTCTTCTCTTAATCTATCAATCAACTCAAATGAAAAAAACTCTGCCCCACTGTCAGGTATCAGTTCCAGTCTTGCAATAGTTTCTTCTTAATATGGCTTTATCATTCAAATCAATCGGCACAAATATGCGTATATTATCCTGTTCATTCTCACAGTCTTTATATTCAGGATAATCAAGCAATGATTTATCTGCTAGTTATGGTTCATTATATAAATCAACTTTGTATCATTAGGTATTGGATACGGATCTATTCTATGATGCTCCATCTATATTCTCCTTGCCAAATATTTCTACAATAATTACAGTCACAAGCCATGTAAATTTTCCCAAGCCTCTATCAATTCATCTCTGTTATCTTTATACCATTCTTCAATTTCTGAAATCATTGATGTTGACCATTTTTTATTACCATCTTTATATAACTTTCCGTCGCTTAATCGGAAAACAGCCTCATATTCATTATGTAACACATGAAAATGTGGTAAGTGCTACATAACCCACCGTAGTGAAATCCTTTGAATTTAGGCGTAAGATTAGGACAGTTGGAACATTATACTCTAAATTCCTGATCAGGATTGCAAAAGTTGTAGCATTTCGCTTCAAACTATTATCAGACTTTTGTATCATTTTACTCCAAATAAATTTTCGGTGGATTGAGTTATGAATAAATCTGAGCGTGACAAATATTGGACTGAACTTATACAGACCTGCAGAGTTAGCGGTCTGTCAGATTATGAATGGTGCAGGATGAGGATGGTAAAACCCCGGAATCAAAGTCATATATATGGCTTTATACAAGCGGAGCATTTGAAAAACACAGAATTGTGATATATGAATATCAGCCGACCAGAGGCGGATATCATGCAGCAAAGTTCCTCGCTGATTATCATGGTTATGTACACACTGCTAGATTCATTCTGGGAATGGGTAGAAAAGCAGAATCCACTTGGCGGATCAAAGTTTTCTAAATCGGTGAACTATGCCCTGAATCAGAAACCATATATAAAAAACTATCTTAAAGATGGAAGATGCTCCATAAGCAATAATGCATCCGAACGAGCTGTCAAAAGCTATGTTATGGAAGAAAGAACTTTTTATTCCACGATACAGTAAATGGAGCAACTGCAAGTGCAATAGTATATACGCTTGCGGAAACAGCAAAGGTTAATGGATTAAACATCCGTCTTTACCTGGAAACGGTCATGACAAAGATGCTGGACTACAAAAATGAGTCCGAAAGCATACTTGAAGACCTTATGCCATGGTCAGAGATGATGCAGGACACATGTAGCCTTAATAAACATTAAGAAATCTGATTTCTATATAAAATGAGACTGTATGAATCATACGGGTGATTATGTAGCGCTTACAGTAGAAACAAAAGCATTAAATGATAAGATGAAGAAAATGATGGAACAGCTTGTGCTTGCCAATAATAACAGGTTTGGAAGAAAGACTGAAAAAATGCATTCCGTAACCAGCTTGACGATCCGATATTTAAGGAAGTTCCTTTTGAAGACCATTTTGGAATGCTAGTAGATATCGAATACAGCAACCGCAAGAATAACAGCCAAAAGCGTCTTATCCGCAACGCTGGATTCGACCAGCCGGAAGCAAATATCATGGATATCAACTATACTTCCGGACGCAGGCTGAACAAGGAGCTGATAAACAGACTTGCCACTTGCGAATATATATCTGAACACCGGAATCTTTTTATTACCGGTGCAACAGGCTGTGGTAAAAGATATATGGCATGCGCGTTTGGTATGGAAGCGTACAAGCAGTATTACAACACCAAATATGTCCGTATGCCGGACTTACTCATGAATCTGGACATTGCACGAACTGAAGGGAACTACCGTAAAGTTATGGCAAAATATTCCAATCAGGTGCTTCTCATTCTAGATAAATGGGTGCTTCTTAAACCAACTGATACGGAATAGAAAGATATCTTCGAGCTTCTTCATCGGAGACGTAAGAAATCATCAACAATCTTCTGCTCTCAGTATGTATTCGAAGAATGGTACGGTCAGCTTGGAGGAGAAGCAAGTCCTCTGGCCGATGCAATCATTGAATGAATTACACATGACAGTTTTCAGATCAATATCACAAGCATTGATGCTGTGCATGACAGATCCATGCGAGAGGTATACAGCCTAGATAAATTACTACGAGAGTAATACCCTAATTAAAGTGGCTCATTCCATCTGGGCAGATGGCTCACGCCACACTGTATGGGCGACTCTGCCACACAAGAATATTCAAGTATTTCCCCTAATACCATTCTTGCATATGTTCTTCCCAAATTTATTGTAACATCAGGATACACTTCATTTTGGCTTGGCATCCTTATAAAAAATATATTTCAATGAAATCTATTTAATATATCTAACAATCTATATTTATTATGTTCTGATATATTATCTTCTACAATATATATTAATCTCTTATACTTGAACGTTATTTTCACATAATGATTCTATTTATACTCCTCACATCTCAAAAAATAAATCACTACTATAATAAACTACATTCATTCAAATCTCCTTCTTGCACCATTCTACTGTCTCTGCAATTCCCTCTGAAAACTTATAATCCGGTGCAAATCCTGTATCTTTAACTAAATCCTGTATATCTGCACACAAGTACATAACCTGGCGTGGACCATAGGCAACTTCTCCAAAACCAATCTCTGCTTCCGGATTAACCGCATTTCTTATATCCTCGATATAATCCTTAAGCGGTCTTGCCTCTCCCCCACCAATACAGTAAACCTTGCCATTAATACCTTTTTCTCCTAGTAAATAAAATGCCTTCCCCGCGTCCTTGGAGTACAGATAATCCCACATCTGCTCTCCCTTTGTACATGATGGCTTCTCTCCTATTAACAGCTTTCCTATTGTAGACATAACCATCGTAGCACTTCCGTCATATGGACCATATACACTAAGTATTCTTGTCCATATATGTCTGATTCCCAGCTTTTCACACTGGATTCTTGTCATCTGACCAGCACACAGCTTTGCCATTCCATAGCCATTCTCTGGAAATGCAGGAACCTGCGAATTAAGCTTTCCTTCAACTCTTCCATATTCCGCCTGTGAACCAGCCCCTATGAATGCACTGCAACCCATAACAGCCGCTGCATTTACAGCGTCCAGTGCATACTTCACATTCATATTCTGTATATACATATCATTGCGGCAGTCGCCAAATGTTCCCTCCCACCCAAAGTGATAGAATACATCAGGCTTAATTCCTGTCGCCTGCACAAGCTGTGGCAGTTTATCAAGCTCACTAAGATCACATTCAACCTTCTTAAGTGAATGTGATTCCTTAATTCTGTAAGAACGCTTTGAATCCTTTCTTACAACTGCTATAACCTTAACATTATTCTTCATAAGAGCATCTATAAGACCTAAGCCTACTGCTCCCGTACATCCTGTTACAACTGCTGCCTGCATTGTGCCTCCTGTTGTTTTACTACTACTCTTCGTCCATTAATGGAATAAACATCTGTTTCTTTAATTCTTCTCTTGGAAGGAACGGTGCTAAATCCTCCAGTGGAGGGCTTACAAGTGTACCGTCCTCTAATCTCTTTGTGCTGCTCTTAGGCTCCCATACCTGCTTTGTATCTGTAAATATCTCACAGAATACTGGTCCATCTACCTTTAGCACTTCATCTACTGTCTTCTTCATCTCTTCATTAGATGACGCACTATAATACTTATATCCAAAAGCCTCTGCAATCTTCTTGAATTCAGGGAATGATAAATCTCCTGATTCTGGTCCGATTCCAATCTTACAATGCTCCTTAAACAGATTATTCTGTGTAAGTCTTATCGAATGATATCCGTTATTGTTAATAAGGAATATCTTAATTGGAAGCTTATTGGTAAGAATTGTCTGTAATTCCTGAAGATTCATCATTATACTTCCGTCACCTTCAAGACAGATGGTATTTCTTCTTCCACCACCGATACATGTTCCTATTGCAGCTGGAAGACCATATCCCATGCTTGCTATTGCACTGTTGTTAGCCATACGGCTTCCCTTCTGGATCACATATGCCTGATTACCAACAACACAACATGCACCATTGGATACAGCTGTAAGACTGTTCTCTGGAAGCTGACTGCTTAAGTATCTTACAAATGCATATACATTTGCAGTGCTTCCATTCTCCTCCCACTGTCTTGGCTGTACTGCCGGATATTCCTTCTTCCATCTCTGTGTTGTTGCGAGCCATTCACCACCTGCTGATACAGGCGCAATAGCTGCCGCCTGCTTATCAAGCTTTGTAAGGAAATCCTTAGCATCAGCCCATACTGGCATCTCAACATGGATAGTAGGCTTCTTTAACTCAGCCTTATCAACATCAACCATTATGACCTCTGCTGCTCTTGCCCATGTTTTCCAGTTATATCCAGTCTGTCTGATAGATATTCTTGTACCTACAGCAAGTATTAAATCGGCATTCTGAATAGCCCAGTTACCTGGTCTGTCGCCCATATTACCTGCTCTTCCACAATACATAGGATTATCATCTTCTATTAGATCCACTGCATTCCAGTATGTAACGATAGGCATATTAAGCTTTTCTGAAACTGATCTGAACACATCATAAGCACCTGAAAGTCTTATTCCATAACCTGCATGGAATACTGGTCTTTTGGCATTCTTAATCTTTTCAAGTACAGTTCTTACAACATCTTCACTTACCTGTGGCGGAAGCTTTGCATCATCCTCTGCCGGATTATATCCTTCAAGCTCATCAGTCTCAATATATCCGCCCTGAAAATTAACAGGAATATCAATCCATACTGGACCCGGTCTGCCTGTTGTTGCCAGATGCCATGCCTTTTCAAGTGCATAACGGATATCCTTAGGGTCTTCTATCATAGTTGCATACTTTGTCATATTAGACACAGACTTAACTATATCGTATTCCTGATCTCCCATTGCACGAAGCGGTGTCTCTGTAAACT
>OGGC01000864.1_pt1 | contig 23513 bp, 17 predicted proteins | sample 1571181 | NCBI WGS metagenome assembly OGGC01 (sample SAMEA2581930, study PRJEB24529) | metagenome | biome: Human gut stool | place: China | collected 2011 | reverse complement strand
GCGGAGGTAGGAGATCAGCAGTTCGGGACGGTCGGTCTGGATCATGGTGGCGCCCATATCGACGAGTTTGCCGTAGACGGCCGCCGGGTCGCCTTCGAAGGCCGCATCGTCGCAGAGACCTCCGCAGAGCGACGGCCACAGGGAGTTCACCCAGAGTTTCGAGCCGCCGGCCACCACTTTTTTCATGCAGGCTTCGACTGCGGGGGTGTATTCCGACCAGCAAACCTCGTAGGCAAGGGGTACGGTGTCCGTGCCGAGGTATTCGGCGAAGAGCGCCTGCCCTTTGGGTTTGAGGATGTCGATGATGGGCATGTACATCATGTTGTGCTCGTAGCGGGAGAACTTCGCGGCGACGTCTGCGACGGGGCTTTTGCCTTTGATGAGGAGCTGTCCGGTGACCCCGAGTTCCTCGGAGAGGCGCTGCACGAGGTCATAGTACTGGTAGCCCTTGTCGATATTGACCACGATGCGGTCCTTGCAGAGCTCCAGCGCTTCACGAAGCGTCGGCATGCGGTGCGACGTGGCCACGCCGTGGCCCGATTTGAGGAAACACCGTTGGATGGAGTCGTAGGGGATTTCGGCGATGAGACCTTTGCCCGTCGTCGTGCGGTTCAGCGTCCGGTCGTGGCAGACCACCAGCACGCTGTCGGAGGTCAGCGCAAGGTCGATCTCAACGATGTCGGCCCCCATGCCGATCACCGACTCGATGGCCGCCAGGGAGTTCTCGGGCCAGTTGCGCCAGTCGCCCCGGTGGCAGGCGACAAGCACCTTTTTCGAGGCGGGGTTGTGAATCTCCGAAACGACCCGTTCGGCACGGGTGCCGGGGGCGGATTCGGTGTGTGAACAGGAGGTTTGTAAAAGCAGCAGTCCTGAAAGAAGAATAAGCAGTTTTTTCATGGATTGTTTGGATTGAAGGCAATAATAATGTTAAATATATAGTAAGAAAAATCGTGTATTCGCGTGGACATACACGATTTTCTGTTGGAATCCGCTTCGTGTTACCAGTTCATCACGCGGACTTTATAGACATCCAGGTCGGGAACTTTGATCGTTCGTGTCTCTGTCGAGGCGTTCTTGTCCGTGGAGTAGCGGATGGTCTGTGTCGACCAGCTTTGCGAGCCCTCGGGGTTGGTGGAATCCGTGTACCACAGTTCGCCCGTCTCGTCGTTGTAGTTAATCGATTTGATAGCTGTCGATGCGCTGAAGAGCATCATTTCGGTAAACCGGTTGGCGCCGATGTCGTAGAGATAGGCCCCGCGTCCGCCGATGCAGAGCGTGTTCGAATTGACGTAGCTCATGTCGTGCAGGCCGCCCTGGGGCGTCCGTTCGGTCTTTTCCAGTTCGAGCGACGGGGTTGCCGTCTCCCAGTCTTTGAGTTTGTAGATCTGGAGGCTCTGGCCGCCGATCGCATAGAGGCGCTGGGTCGTTTCGTTCCACACGACGCCGTGCGCCGAGCCGAGCGCCGACTGGTAGAGAATCCGGTTGGGCTGCGAGATGTCGTAAAGTTGTATAGAGTTATTCCCAGAACTTTCGCCTCCGGAACAAGCCACGACGATGCGGTTGCCGGGAAGCAGTTCCGCCGAGTGGGCGTTGGGAGTCGCCGTAGTGTGGAACAGCACCTCCTTCGTGGCGATGTCGAGCAGCACGCACCAGTTGTAGGAGCTGGTGCACAGGAGTTTCTTGCCGTTGTCCACCGGCTTGCAGTCGTCGAGGTGGTTGCAGCGGCTCTTGTCGAGCCCGAGCACGGCGGCGGCTTCGGTCGCATCCCAGCTCCATGTGACCGCATCCTTGTAGGTGGTTTCGTTGGCCAGTCCGGCGTCGATCATGTAGACCATGTTGTCGCCGCAGAAGATCAGTTCGGTCACGAAATTCGAACGGGCGTCGTCGGTTTCGTGCTTGCCTCCGGCCTCCAGGGTCACGGGCTCCGTCTTCCCGACCGAGAACGAATTACCGTCGGTGTCGGTGAGGGTCACGGTGTAGCCCTGCGACAGGGCCACGGGGGCGATCATTACGGGTATCAGCTGCGTCTCTTTCGAACAGTCGAGGGGTGCGGGCAGCGTCACGGTGATCGTCTGAGCCGATGCCGATGCCGACCAGTCGTCGATGCCGATCGTGAGCTCTCCGGCGATCCCTTCGCCGCCGTTGGCCTTTACGACCGCCTTGCTGACCGAGTAGTTGCCCTTTTTAACGCTGACGTACATCGTGCAGAAGAGATTCGTGAGCTCCATGCTGCAACCCTCGTAGGTGTTGAGCCGCGCCGTGGCCTTGCCGGCGAGAATCGGGGCGACGGAACCCGTCTGCGCCGTGGGAACGACGGTTTTCAGCGTGCCGTTCTCACAGCGGAGATCGGCGTCCGAGGGCCAGAAAGCGACGACCGTCGAAGCGGCGTGCTGCGGCGCGCTGAGCGTGAAGAGAAAGAGCGATTTTTGCGATCCCGGCTGGATCGGCGCCGCATAGACGGCCTCCGGGACGCTTTGGTCTGCGGCGAACAGTCCGGCCTTGTCGTTTCTGCCCCAGGTGGGCAGCGTTGTCGCTCCCTTGTCGTTGTAGTATTTCGACAGCGTCAGGGTGGTTTTCGAAGAGAGTTCCCGGGGCGAGTCGTCGTCGTTCGAGCAGCCCGCGACGAGGAGTCCCGTTCCGGCGCAGAGCAGCAGAACCCGGAACAGGCGGAGTTTTAAGCTATTCATAATTTCAAATCTTTTGTGTCGCATTTTTATTGAGATCTTAAAATAAAACGAAACAAGTTCTTACCGGATAATGATCCGAGATATAAGGAGCACCATAATTTTCTTTCAGAGTTTGGAAAATGCTTGCCACGCATCCGTCATCATAAAAGATATGGTCAAGTTTACGGGTTCCAGATGTTTTGTAGCCGTTGTATGTGGCTTCCTGATCTGTGACAGGAGCAGTCGCACGGGCATCTTTCATTACTTGGTGCAACGGATTGAAACAACTCTCATCGGTATCCGAATTGAAATCAGCAGTAAGAAATACCGGAAGTTGTTCTGAGTTGACCTCCTCTATTTTATTTATAATTAATTTGATAGATTCTTTTCGAGCCACAGTGCCGGAGTTGTCGAGATGCGTGTTGAAAAAATAGAACCGCTTGCCGGTTGTTTTTTGTCTGAATAACGCCCATGTACAACTTCGGTTGTAATTGGCATCCCAACCCTTCGAGGGTATGTTAGGCGTTTCTGACAGCCAAAAAGTTCCTTTATCCAGCATTTCGACTATTGATGTCTGGAAAAAGATGGCCATACACTCTTCAGAGGCATATGTTTCCGTTTTGGGAGGTGCTTCACCGGTATCGCGTCCTAATCCGTACCAAGCATATTCCGGGCACTGTTTTGCCAAATAAGTGATTTGATGGGGTTGTGCTTCTTGTAAACCCATTATGGTCGGCTGTTGCCTGTTTATCATCGTTATGACGGCTTGTTTACGATTCTTCCAGATGTTGTCTCCATCGGAGGGGTTGTCGACACGGATGTTGAAAGAGATGGTTTCGATGACATAAGGCGAACGGGCCTCGTCAGCATCAGCCTTGCCGCCGGCTGTCAGCGTGATTGGCTTGTCCGATGAAACAGTATATGAAATCCCGTTAATGTCATAGATGGTCACGGAGTATCCTTGCGACAGGGTTACAGGCGCGAGCATAACCGGGATCAGTTTGATCTCAGCCGAGCAGTCCAGCGGTGTGGAAAACTTTACGGTAACACTCTTTTCCGATGCGCAAATAACACCGTCCTTAAGCCTGATTGAAGTTTCTCCGGCGATGGCTTCCCCGCCGTTGGCCTGTATAACGGCTTTGGCAATTGCATGGCTTCCCCAAACAGGTATATACATGGTGTTGAACAGGTGTTTCAACTCCATGTGCAACCCTTCGTAAGAGTCGATGCGACCTGTTGTTTGTCCGATCAGAAGTGGAGCGACGGTTCCTGTCTGCGTTGTGGGTATCGTCGTTTTCAATATGTCGTCCTCATATATGAGATTCGCATCGGCTGGGTAGAAAGCCACTAATGTTGCATTGCTATGTTTCGGGGCCTTGAAATTGAGCAGAAAAAGCGATTTCGGCGATTGTGTCTGAATTGGGGAGATGTTGATCTTCTGCAAAAAGTTGTCCCTGATGACGAAAATGCCGGCCTTATCGTCTTTTGTCCATGGATGAAGGGTTGTTTCTCCTTCGTTGTTGTAATATTCTGACTGGGTCAGGGTGATTTTTGCGGCTAATTCGATGTATTCCGAGGAATCGTTATCGGAGCAGCCCGCCATGAAATATGCGGTCATTCCGAATCCTATTCCGAACCATATTGATTTTCGAATTTTATTCAATGAAAAGCGTTTCATTGTTCAACGTTTTTTATTTTATTAAGAATGACTTTGCTGCAGGTTTTCATGACGTTTCCGGAGGTAAGGTTTCCTGCGGCGTGCCGGCCTGCTCCCCGCAGGCGGCTCCCGAAAGAGCCGCTGCGAGGATCAGCAGTTTGTTGATTGTTCGTATCATCGGTTATCGTTGGATTAAGTATTCGTTTTCATGTCCCAGTACGACCTGTTCGGCGACGCTGCGCAGGTAGGCGGCCTTCGATGCCTCGATGCCGCAGTCGGCGGGCGAGCTGCCGAACGCCTCCCCGTAGAGCACGAGGTAGTTGACGCAGGCTTTCAGGTAGGCGCCGTAGACCGACTGGTGCTTATTGTCGGTGTGGTAGAGGTTGATGCCCGAAGAGCCTTCGCGCACGATACGGAACGCTTCGCCGATCGGCGATATCCACGTTCCGGCGGCTTTTGCCATGGCACGTGCACCCTTGGCATTGTAGTTTTCGAAAGTCGCGAAGTCGGTGAATCCGCCGTAGCTGCTGGCCGAGAAGGTCCAGGTCTGTTCGAGAATGACTTTGCAGGAGGCCGATTTCGCCCGAATTTTGTCCGCCAATGCCGTGCAGTTGGCAGCTATTGACGCCGTGCCGTCGCGTCCGTAGGTCGCGGGATTCTGGCTCTGGTCCTGAATGAAGGCGTAGTCGTAGCCTCCGATGTCGATGGCGTCGGTCGAGAACGACAGCCCCAACTGCTGTCCGAAATTCTGCGAACCCTTGAAATGCCCCTTGACATTGAGATAGTGGCCTTCGTTCCAGGCGATCTCTTTGAGCATCCACGCCGGGTTGCTGTAATAGGAGAACGAGTTGCCGAGGCAGAGCACCTTTTTCGTGTCGCCCGGGACCGCCGTGCCGAGGTTCTGGACATAAGAGCCCGAGAACCCGAATTGGGGTAATTGACTTGCTGAGTCGTCAGCCGAAATGTCTTGTGTACCACCCGTGCAGGTGTAAGGACCCACAGCGCGGCAGCGGATCTGCACCGCACCCTCGACGGGATCGGTGAAACGGATGGTCTGCATGATGCTGGCGTGCTGGTAGTTGGTTCCTGTGGCCACGCCCGAGCACTTGTAGGAATAACGGATCGAGGGGTCCTCGGGTGCGGTGAGCAGGTCCTCTTCGACGCTCTTCCAGACACCTCCGTCGAGATACTCCACGATGAAGTATTTGGGCGAATTGGCTTCGCCGGCCATCGTGGCGTCGAACTCTACGGCCGTACCGGCTTCGAGTCGCCTTACGGGCAGGGTGTAGAGCCAGTAGTCACCTTCGACCATTGTCGAGACGGAGGGACGGTATGAATTGACCGTGCGGGTGAATTCACGCCCGACGTTGGCCTCGCCGCGTACGACGGATATATAACCCGAACTGCCCGAGGTCGACGGCGGAAGCATGTTCGAAGCGCTCCACGAGGAGTTGTACTGTCCGACAGTCGATGCCGAGAAGATCCACTGGCTCGGGAAGGCCGGGCCTGCCATCAAATCAGTGTCGAGCTTGCCTCCGGCCTCCAAGGTCACCGGTTCTGTTTTTTTGATTAAAGCTATATCTTCGCCTTTGGAATCGTAGATGGTCACAGTATACCCTTGCAAGAGTGTCGCAGGGGCGATCATAACGGGTATCAGTTGTGTTTCCTGTGAACAATCCATGGGGGTGGGCAGTGTTACAGTGATCGTCTGTTCTGATGCTGATGTTGACCAGTCATCGATGTCAACGGTGAATTCCCCTGCAATTGCTTCGCCGCCGTTGGCCTTTATGACCACTTTGCTGACTGAATAGTGGCCTTTCTTGGCGCTGATATACATCGTGCAGAAAAGGTTTTTCAGTTCCATACTGCAACCCTCGTAGGCATTGAGTTGTGCTGTGGCCTTGCCGACGAGAATCGGGGTGACAAAACCCGTTTGCATCGTAGGGATGACAGTTTTTAACGTGCCGTTTTCACAGCGGAGATTGGCATCCGAGGGCCAAAATGCGACGACCGTCGAAGTTGCATGTTGCGGTGCGTCGAGCGTGAAGAGAAAGAGCGATTTTTGTGATCCCGACTGGATCGGTGCTGTATAGACGGCTTCCGGAGCGTTTTGGTCCGTAACGAACAGTCCGGCCCTGTTATTCCTCTCCCAGGCGGGCACCGTTATTGTTCCTTGCTCATTGTAGTATTCCGTTAGCGTTAAATTGGTTTTCGAAGCGAGTTCGCGGGACGAATCGTCGTTGTCATTAGAACAACCCACGGCGAGTAATCCTATTCCTGTGCAGAAAAGTAGCAAGCCTCGGAGCAAATAGAATTTTATTATGTTATTCATATTTGTGGCATTTGATTGGGTTATTTTTTCATTTTGCCGAGAATAACCTCTTTGTAGGCTTTTACGACATTTTCGGGCGTAGCGTTCACCCCGGCGCGGACTTCGTGCATGAAAACTCCCTTGTAGCCGGAAGCCTGTAGGCGGCGGAGGAAATCAGGCCAGTCGATGACGCCTTCGCCCGGCAGCCAGTGACGTTCGTCCTTGCGGTCGTAGTCCGAAGCGTGGATCGTGCCGATGCGGTTGCCGACGGCCTCGAAGAAGTGCGCATGCTCCTCTTTGAGCAGGTGGTTCGAATCGAAGCAGACCATGACTTCGGGGTAGTCGGCGATGAGCCGCATAAGCTCGCCCGAGTCGCGGCCCAGGCACGTGCGGGGCAGGTTCTCGATGCAGAGCACCGCGCCGATCTCTTTGGCGGACAGCGCGAGGCGACCGATGGAGTTGGCCGAGTTCTGCAGGCGGATCTCCCGTTCTTCGTCGGCGATCGGCTCCGAACTGGGATGGAGCACGAGCCGCTGCGGGCCGAAGATCGACGCGAGGCGGATCATCCGCTCCATAAGCGCGACGTTCTGTTCGCGCAGCGCCGGATCGGGTACCGAGATGTCGAGCTGGCGGCTGAACGGCAGGTGGCAGGACCAGACTTTCAGTCCGGCTTCTTCGAGCAGCGCCTTGACGCGGTAGGCCCGGGTGTAACATTCGTTCTCGGGAGCGTTGCGCCAGAAATAGTTGAAGACAACCTCCACGTGGTCGATGCCCGCGGCTTTGATCTGCGCGAGTTTTTCGGGCTCAGGGACCTTCACCATGCCGAGCGATACGCCCAGGGGGTATTCGGCCCGGACGGATCCAGCAGTCAGCAGAAAGGTTATCGTTATGAGCAGTAGTTTCTTCATTGTTTTATTTTGGCTGGTGAAAGGAGACGCCGGGGATTCCCGGCGTCTCTTGATTCAATTATTTGACGCAGCACGATCCACAAATGTCGCCGCCATGGGTACTCCAGCTCGATGCGCGTTCGCCGCCGACGTATTTGCCGACGAAAACGCCGTTCTTGCTTGAGCCGCCGATGAAAGCCGAATAAATGACTCCGTCGAGATAGTTGTTGCCGCCCATCTGCTTCTGGTTGTTGTCGCCGCTCTCGTAGGTCCAAGAATCAACCACGTTGCCGCTGGCATCGAAGATGTAGGTCGTGTTAGAGGTCTGTCCCGAAGTGATGTAGAAGCGGTTTTCGCTGTCGACGCACGGGTGGGAGTAATTGAAGGCGTTGGCGAGGGAGCTGCCGGTGTGGACGTACTCCCAGTTGACGGCCGAAAGGTCGCCCTTCACGTTGTAGACCGAACCGTTTTTCGAACCGGCGAAGACCGAACCGTTGGGGGCCACAACGGGCTCATAAAGGAGGTTGGGATTGTCTTTCTCTACTACCAACGATTTTATCGCTTCATGTGTTTTTATGTTAACGGCCCCTATATAACCATTTCTGCCACCAAAATAAGCAAGGGTTTTGTCGCTGTTGACGGCAAATCCGGTGATGTCGGACATTTCGCAGCCAAGGGTAACCTTGGCGATTTGTTCGCCGGTTTCAATATTGACGAAGAAAGCGTCGGTTTGCGTTCCGATCAGCAGCTCGCTGCCGTTAACCAGCAGGCCCCTTCCGGCATCTCCTGCTGAAAACTGCCATTTCTTTTGTCCCGATGCAGCGTCTATGGCGAAGGCTTTACCCAAAGCATCACAAATGTAAACCACTGTTCCGTTAGCATTGACGGCCGGGGCGGCGCTCTTCATTGAACCGGCTTCGGAGAAGATCCACTTCAACTCGCCTTCCGGCGTGATGGCATAGAACTGTCCAGCGCTTGTCGTGCCGTAGTAAATGTCGCCTGTCACGGGATTCACGGTGAGCATGTTGTAGCTTCCTGATTTGGAGGTTGGTAGGTAACGCCACTTCTCATTGCCTGTCACGACGTCGAAGGCGTAGAGGGCGGAGACTTTGTTGAAGGTGATGATGTAGACGGTCTTTCCGTCGGGCGAGAACACCGGACAAGTGCCTTTGAATCCGTTGTAGTTCGAGCCGTCCTGCGCCCAGTCGGTGCTGTAGATGACGTATTCGCGGATTTCGACCTCGAGGGTCCACGAGCGGGCGTTGCCGTCGATCGTGGCGTTCAGCTTCACGGTCTGTGTGCCGACCGTGCCCAGTCCGTATTTCACGACGGTTCCCTCCTTCACGACGTCGCCCGGGAAGGTCCACTTCACGTCGGTGGCCGTCGGGTAGTCTTCGGTGTTGAACGAGAACGTGATCGGCTGGTTCTTGGCCGCCTTGTCGCGGTCGAGGATGTAGGGGATCGCCAGGGTCGGCATCGCTTTCGCGGTGGCCGGTTCCGAGGCGCCCTTTTCGTAGTTGGCCGTCAGCGAGAAGTAATAGTTCTTGTCGTTGATCAGCTTGTCAAGCGTCACGCTCGTCGCGTCCTTGTCGAGCGTCTGTTGCTCGACGTTGTCGGGTGTGTCCTCGTTGTAGTAGGAGAGCGTGTAGGAGAGCACCGTCGTCGCGGGCTTGGTCCACGCGAGGCTCACGAACGAGTCGCCCGCATCGACCGTGAGGTCGGTGACCGGGAACCGCGTCGTGGCGGGTCTGCCGACGGCGGCGACGTAGTTCGAGACGAGTTTTCCGTAGACCGCCTGCACGTAGAAGGTGTACTGCGTGTCGTTGACGAGTCCGCCGACCGTGCAGTTCATCTCGCCGCCCGTGCGCAGGGTGACCGTTTCCGAATCGGCATCGGTGTAGTAGACGATGAAGTCCGTCGGGTTCCAGCCTTCGGGCAGGCTCCAGGCGAGCAGTACCTCCTCGTCGCCCGGCGTGGCGGTGAGATCGGTGACCTGGTGGCGGGCCGCTCCGGCTTCGGGGATATCCTCACTCCAGCATGCGGTGAGGCCCGCGGCGATGAACGATATCAGCAAAAGGTTGATTATCTTTTTCATGCTTGTTCTGACTTAAGTGGTTGGTTAATTGAAACCGGGATTCTGCCAGAGAATCGACGGGTTGTTCACGATTTCGATCTGGTTTTGCGGGATCGGGAAGATCAGGTTGTGCGAATCGAGTGAGTAGCCCATTTCGCGGAAATAGTCGACGGCCAGCCCCAGCCGCACGAGGTCGAACCAGCGGTGGCCTTCGAGGGCGAACTCACGGCCCCGTTCAGCGGCCAGCTCGCGGCGGAACTCCGCTAGGCTTTTGACCTCGTCGGTCGTCAGTTCGTCGAGCCCGGCCCGCGTGCGGGTCTTATTGAGCCATTCCAGCGCGTCGCCCAGGCTGCCTCCCGATTCGGCCAGCGCCTCGGCGTACATCAGCACCACGTCGGCATAGCGCAGGTGCGGGAAATCGTTGCCCACCTGCGTTGTGTAGGTTGCGTCGTAGGTGTCGTACCATTTGGTCATGGCGAAGAGATTGTCTTTAATCTTGGTGTAGGAGCTGATCAGCGGTAGACGGTTGTCCTTCTCGCTGTCGTAGATCGCCTTGAAGGTTGGTGTGGGGTTGTTGATGTCTGCCAACACATCTGTGTTGGCGCTGTACCAGTAACCGTGGCCGTTGTCGTTGGTCTTGTTGTAGTAGAGCGCGAAGATGATCTCCCGGTTCATTTTGTTACCCACGTCGAAAACCTTTTTCGTCGTCGATTCCAGTCCGTAGGAGGTGTTCTTCATCGCCTCTTCGAGGGCCGTCTTGGCCTCGGCGGGCTTGCCGAACGTGAGGTAGACCTTCGCCAGCAGCGTGTAGGCCGCGATGTTCGCCACACGGGCCTTTTCCGGACCCGGTGTCGGCGGCAACAGCCGGGCCGCCTCGGCAAGGTCTTCGGTCAGCAGCGTGTACATCTCCTCCTCTGTGCAGCGGGGGATGAGTTTGGCAGCTGCTGGGGTTACCACAGTGCGGGTGATGGGCACCACGCCGAAGACGCGGTAGAGGTTGAAATACCACCACGACCGCAGGAACAGACATTCGCCGCGATATTTGTCGTAGTTGGCGATCTTGGCTCCGGTCATGTGGTCGAGTACGTCGTTGCAGCGATAGATGCCGTTGTACCAGGCATTCCAGATGTCGTTCAGGATGCCGTTGTTAGCTGTCTCAGCGAAATGGTCGATGTCGTAGCGGTTCTGCGTCGATACAGCCATCGATTCAAGGACGTTTTCGTCTCCGCGGTAGCCGATCTCCGTGAGGTGGAAGCTCATCTGGGTTTTGAGTTTGGCATAGCACGCCACGACTCCTTGGTTGAAGTCGTCGTCGGTCTTGTAGAAGTTGCCTTCGGTGATGTTGTTGCTCGGGTACTGTTCGAAGAAACTTTCGCCGCACGAGCCCAGACCCAGTACGAGGAGTCCCAGCGCAAGGAAATATTTCGGTTTCATAGTCATCGTCATTTTTGATTACAGGTTAAAGTTCACACCGACGCTGAACGTGCGCGACAGCGGATAGGAGCAGTAGTCCTCGCCCGGACGCAGGGCGTCCGTCGAGCGTTTGTTGACCTCGGGGTTGTAGCCCGAATAGTCGGTCCACGTGAAGAGGTTCGTGCCCTGCACGTAGATGCGCAGCTTCGAGATGCCGGCCTTGCGGGTCCAGCGGTCGGGGAAGGTGTATCCCAGCGAAAGGTTTTGCAGGCGCAGGTAGGAGCCGTCTTCGAGATGGAACGTCGAGGTACAGGCGCCGTTGTTGCCGCTCGATTTGCGGGTCGCGCGGTTCAGTTCGCCGTAGGGATAGCGTTGCAGCGACTCCTTCATCATGTTCGACGAAGCCTCCATGTTGAGCAGGTAGCGGCGTTCGAGGTTCAGGATTTCGTTGCCGTAGACGCCCTGGAAGTTGGCCGCCAGGTCGAAGCCCTTGTACGAGAGGTTAACCGAGAAGCCGTAGTAGAAATCGGGCATGTAGTTGCCTACGATCACGCGGTCGGCGTCCTTTTCGAGAATGCCGTTGCCGTTGGCGTCGACGAAGCGGAAGTCGCCGATCGTCGTGGTGTCGAAATGGGGATAGGAGTCCAGCTCCTCCTGGTTGTGGAAAATGCCGTCCTGCACAAGCAGGTAGTAACAGCCGACGGGCTGGCCTACACGCGTGAGGTAGTAACCGCCGGCGTAGGAGGATTCTTTGATGATGTCGGCGTTCTCATCGCCGAGGCTCAGCACCTTGTTGCGGTTGAGCGACCAGTTGGCGGCAAAGGCGTAGGAGAAGTCGCCGAAGCTGCGCCGCGAGGTGAGCGCCAGCTCGATACCTTTATTCTGCATTGAACCGATGTTGACGTTCGACGAGGTGAGGCCCGATACTGATGAGACGGGAACGTCGAACAGCATGTCGGTCGTCTTCGAATAGTAGTAGTCGGCGGTGAATCCGAGGGTGCCGCGCCACAGGCTGACATCCAGACCAACGTTGTACTGCGTGTTCTTCTCCCAGCCCAGGTCGTTGTTAGCGATCTGCGTGGGATAGACCTGCGAAGTGAGTCCGTTGCCGAGATCGATGTTCGTCGAGCCGTAGAGCGCCAGGTATTCAGAATTGCCGATTTGAGCGTTACCGGTCTGTCCCACGCTGGCGCGGATTTTCAGGTCGTCGACCCATTTCACATCGCGCAGGAAGCTCTCGTCGCTCATGCGCCATCCCACGGAGGCCGCCGGGAAATAACCCCACCGGGTGTTGGGGGCGAAGCGCGACGAACCGTCGCCGCGGATCGAGGCCGAAACCATGTAACGGCCCTTGTAGGAGTACTGCGCACGCACGAGCCACGAGGCGAAGGTGTAGGCGTACTTGTTGTTGTAGGTCTCCGTCAGGTCGATGGTCTTGCCCTTCGTGGTGCGGATCTTGTCGTCGCCGGCCGCGCCGGTGCCCACGATCTGCGAGGTCTGGATGCCCTGCTTCTCGGCTTCGTAGACCGCCACGGCGTTGACCGAATGATCGCCGAAGGTGCGGTTGAAGGAAAGTTGGTTGGAGATCGTCCAGTGGAAATAGGAGTTCATGTTGTTCTGCGCTTTGGGGGCTGACAGATCGTCGTAATATTTATGGCCGCGCAGGGGGATGTACGAGGGGCGGTAGTAGTTGCGGATGTAGGAGTAGTAGTCGCCGCCGGCCGTGAATTTGTATTCCAGCCCTTTGATGAACTCATAGGAGACGTAGGCGTTGCCCAGAATGTTGATCTTCTCGCGCACGTCGTCGATTTCGAGCGCCAGCGCCACGGGGTTGAGCACCTCGTTGGTCTGGGTGTCCCAGCTGTTGACGCGCAGGAATCCGTTCATGTCCCAGTTGTAGGAGCCATCGGTGTTGTAGACCGGGAAGACCGGAGGCGCCATCAGTGCCGAGGCGATTACACCATCGTCGCCGTACTGCGTGTCAGAGGAGATGTAGTTGGTCTTCGAGTAGGAGGGCGAGAAGCTGACGCCGTATTTCAGCCGGTTGCGCTTGCCGTCGATGTTGGCCCGCAGGCTGTAACGTTCGAAATCCGACCCGATGATCGTTCCCTCGCGGTAGAGGTAGTTGGCGCCGATGTAGTAACCCAGCGTCTTGGTGCGGCCCGAGACCGATACAGAGTGCTTGGTCGAATAGGCCGTGCGGAAGATGGCGTCCTGCCAGTCGGTGTCGGTCATCGTGCCGGTCTTGTCCTGCAGGTAGGCCGTGATGAGCGGGTCAACGCGGTGGTAGGTCTGGGGACGGTCCTCGTAGGGGTCGTCGATCGAACCCGTCGGAACGTTGAACAGGTAGGCGCCGTCGCGGGCCTCTTTGAAGATTTTGGCGAATTCATAGGCATTGAGCATGTCGATCGTCTTCGAGACGCTCGAGACGCTGAACTGGCCGTCATAGCTCACGACGGGGCGTTCGCCCTCGCCGCGTTTGGTCGTGATGAGGATGACGCCGCACGAGCCGCGCGAACCGTAGATCGCCGCCGCCGAGGCATCTTTGAGCACTTCGAGGCTCTCGATGTCGCTGCTTTCGAGGTTCGAGAAGGCCCGGGCGTCGCACGGAACGCCGTCGATGACGTAGAGCGGGTCGTTGCCCGACGTGGCCGACTGGATGCCGCGGATGCGGATCGAAACGTTGCCGTCGGGCTGGCCGCCCAGGGTGAGCACCTGCACGCCCGGCATCTTGGCGGCCATGGCGTCGCGGAAATCGGCCGTCGGCATGGCGGCGAAGTCTTCGGCCTTGATGGACGAGATGGCCGTCGTCACGTCGCGCTTGTTCTGCACGCCGTAGCCTACGACCACCACGTTGTCCATGGCGATCGCCTCGCTTTTCAGCGTAACGTCGGCCTGCGTCTGGCCCTCGGAGAGCGCCACCTCGACCTTGTTGTAGCCGATGAGCGAGTAGACCAGCACGGCGTCGGCCTGCCGGATGTCGATGGCGTATTCGCCCGTGGCGTTGGTCGCCGTGCCGACCGTGGTGCCTTTCAGGATGACGGTGGCGCCGATCACCGGCGCGCCGCTTTCGTCGGTCACGCGGCCCTTCACGGTACGTCCGGCGTCAGCGGCCGGGCGGGTCTGCGATTCCCCCCCCCGTTTGGCTGTGAGGACGATTTTCAGCCCCTTAACTTCCATATTCACATTGGGAAGCACCTCGGCGATGATCGAGGCGATGCTGCGGTTGACGGCCTTCACCGACACCCGTTTGTCGGGGTTGATGTCGGCGTCGATGTAGGCGAACGTGTACTGGCTGTTGGCTTCGATGCGCTGCAACAGCTCTTTGATGGTAACGTTCTTCGCATCGACGGTGACGGTCGGGACCTGGGCCGAAGCCGTGGCGGCCGACACCGCGCAGAGGAGGACCGCCAGGAACAGATGCCGGCAGATCCTTTTCAAAACGTTGAGTTCATTCATGATAGTTTCGGTTTGTGTTTGATTCGATTTTTCAAATGAAAGGGTATGCCGGAGCCTCTTGTTGCGGGAGGTTTCGGGACAGACCGTCTATGTTACAGGGTTTATCTCTGGGTGATCAGGACGCGGTTGCCGTCTATGCGGTAGCGGATCGACATCAGCGAGGACATTACCTCCATGAGGTCTTCCAGCGGTTCGTGGCAAACGACCAGCGACAGTCGTTTTTCAGGCGAGATGTTCGAAGAGAGGGAGATTTCGATATTGTACCTCCGTTCGAGGTTGATGATAATGTCTTTCAGCGGCGTGTTGTCGAAGATCAGACGCGACGAGAACCACTGGCTGTAATTCCGCGCGTCGACCTTTTCGACGCAGGCGCGTTTCGAAAGCCGGTCGAGCGAGAACCGCTCGTCGGGACGCAGCGTCACGGGGCTTCGGAGATGCTCCCCGGAGATCTTCACCGAGCCGGTTTTGAGCACTATCTCCTCGCTCGATCCGAACGCGTAGTTCATGGCGTCGAACGAGGTGCCCAGCACCTCGACCTGCAAATCGTTCATGCTGACGCGGAACGGCCGCAGCGTGTCTTTCCGGACTTCGAAGAACGCTTCGCCCGTCAGGGCCACGTCGCGGGTCCTGCCCGAGAATTCCGCGTTGTACTTCAACCGGCTTTCGCCGTTGAGCCACACCTTTGTCCCGTCGGGCAGGGTGAACTCCCCGACATGTCCCTTGGCAGTCAGCAGCGTGACCTCCTTTTCGGGTGCGAGTGTCTGCGTGGCGGCGAAATAGCCTCCGAGGAATACCAGCACGACGGCGGCGGCCATGCCTGCATAGCGCAGGACGCGGCGTGGAAGCGTGCGGACCCGGCTTGCGCGGAGCGATGCCCGGAGCCGTTCGAGTCCCCTGCGGTCCTCCTTTTCCGAGATGGGCGCCGCATGGTTTTCCCAGATGTCCCACAGGATTTCGTCGATCCCGGAGTCGTGCTCCCGGGCCAGCATCCAGCGTTCGAATTGCTGCCGGATGTCTTCCGGGGTGTCCGGATGGCGGAATATGTAGTCGATGATTCGCTTGCGTTCCGTTTTGCTCATCGTGTGCCGGTTTTAGAGGGGCTGCGGTTTATTGCGCTTTCTGCGTCAGGGTGTAGGTTTCCGAATAGGTCCCGGCCTCGAAGACGACCCGGCCGGTGCGCAGTGCGCCCGTGTCGTTGGCCCCGAAGCTGAGGTGAACGGCGAAAATGCCCTTTTCGCCTCCCGAAAGGGGTTCGATCGTGATCCAGTCGTCGCCGGTGGCCTTCCAACCGCAGGTGGTGTAGATCGTCACGGACTGTGTGCCGGCAGCGGCCTCTACGGTTCCCGACGTGCTGTGCATGTAAAGACTGTCGGGGGCCGCCGGATCGTCGTCCTTGCAGCTGCCCGCCAGACATGCGCACAACAGGACCGCAATGAATAGTAGCTGTTTTTTCATGTTGAGTTTTTTAGGTTAAATAGTTGTTTTCGGAGCCGGTTCCATAAATAAGACAACTTGCCGGCGGCGATGGCCAGTCAGTTCGTACAATTTTTTTTATATTTCCGCCGTTCCGTTAAAAAATCGTGAAAAAAGGAGAAAAGATTTTTAATTTATTCGCTTAAAATCTATATTTGCACCGACCGACTATGGATTGCGACGAACATATTATCCTGAAAAAACTCCGTGACGGGGATTCCGAAGCATTGGATATCCTTTACCTGCGCTATGCCTCCAAGGTCCGTGATTTCGCCTTCCGGCTGCTCAAAGACCGGACCGACGCCGAAGATGTCACGCACGATATTTTCCTGAAAATCTGGGAACAGCGCCGGGGACTCGGGGCCGTCCTTTCGTTTCGGGGCTATCTGTTCCGCATGACGCGCAATGCCATCTTCAATGCCTACAAGCACCGGCAGGTAGAGTCCAAATATCAGGCGGAAACTGGAGCTGCGGAGAGTCCCGCCGCGCCCCAGGCCGACGAAAGCGTGTCGACGGACGACCTGTTGGAGATGATCGACCTGGCGGTCCGCAACATGCCCGAGCAGCGTCGGCGGGTTTTCTGCATGAGCCGTTACGAGAACATGTCCTACAACGATATCGCCGAGGCGCTCAACATCAGCCCCAAGACCGTGCAGTACCACATCTCGGGAGCGCTGGCCGAATTGCGCAAACTGCTCTCGGCGATGGCGTTTTTCATATAGCCTGCAAAAACGAAAAGGGCGGACCACAAGAGTCCGCTGTTTTCAATTCGACCGAAGCCGTCCACGGATTGCCCCCCCCCGAAAGTTCCGTCGTTTTTGATCAGCGAGGCATACATCGTAAAAACGGGACGAATGGATGACGTATGCTCCATTCGTCCCGTTCGGGGGGGGGATGATTGCGGCGGATGCGCCGCAATCATCGAAAATTACAGCCGGCGCGAACCGTCGGAGATCACCACCTCGTAAACCTTCGGTTCGTGGCCGTATTTGGCGTTGAACTTCTCCTTGGCCGTGGCGATGAAGTTGTCGTAAAGCTCGTCCTTCACCAGGTTGATCGTGCAGCCGCCGAAGCCGCCGCCCATGATGCGCGAACCCGTCACGCCGCACTCCTCGGCGACCTCCGCCAGGAAGTCCAGCTCCTCGCACGACACTTCGTAGTCCTTCGACATGCCCCAGTGGGTCTCGTACATGCGCTTGCCGACCGTCTCGTAGTCGCCCTTTTCGAGCGCTTCGCATACGTCCAGAACGCGCTTCTCCTCGCCGATCACATAGCGGGCGCGCTTGTAGTCCTCCTCCGAAATCCGATCCTTGACGGCTTCGAGCTGCTCCATCGTGGCGCCGCGCAGGAACTCCTGCCCCAGCACCTTCGCAACGCGCTCGCAGGAAGCGCGGCGGTCGTTGTACGGAGAGCCTACCAGTTCGTGCTTCACGCGCGAATCCAGCAGAACCAACTTATAGCCCTTCGGGTCGAACGGGAAGTAGGCGTATTCCAGCGAACGGCAGTCCAGACGGATCAGGTTGCCTGCTTTACCGAAAACCGATGCAAATTGATCCATGATACCACAATTTACCCCGCAATAATGGTGTTCTGTTTTCTGTCCGGTCAGTACCAATTCTTTTTTATCGAATCCGGCCTTGTAAATCTCATTCAGAGCAAAAGCAAAAGTACTCTCGAGGGCTGCCGATGATGAAAGACCGGCTCCAAGAGGTACATCACCTGAAAAAACGGTATCGAAACCTTTGATTTGTGCCCCCCGTTTCAGCATTTCGCGGCATACTCCGAAGATATAATGTGCCCAGGAAGCTTCGGGTTTATCTTCTTCGTTCAGGCCGAATTCGGCATAAGCTTGCAGGTCTGCCGAATAGGCCCGGACTTTGTCTGTCCCGTTGGGTTTGATTTCTGCTAAGATGCCTTTATCGATGGCACCTGGAAGAACACATCCTCCATTGTAATCTGTATGTTCGCCGATGAGGTTGATACGACCGGGCGAGAAATACAACATTCCTTCGGTTCCGAATTTTTCTTTGAATAGATTTCTTACGATACGAGTATCCATGATTTCTTTATTGTTATAAATTTATTAATGGTGTGTCTTAATCTGTTGCCTGTTGCTTTCGAAAAAAGTTATCGTTTGCGTCAGGCTTCTTGCTTTATCATAAAGGAGCGCAATTTATGTAAAAAAAGCAGATTTTACAAATGTTCATCGGGATCTGAATTTATCGTACTTTTAATAATAAGGAGTACGACGATGGCGTCGGTGATATCCGGGTTTTTATTTAAAAATAGTCTAAATTACTTTTGGTAATCAGTAGATATACAGTGATTTATTGAAAATATTTCAAAGAAAGTTGTAAAAAATGTTTTTAAAGTGTTTTGTATACACTATATTTGAAGTGTTTTTTAAACACTTATATGGGCGTTTCAAAAGTGAATAGTCCTGAAAATTTGAACATACTAAAATGAAATCTAAATCATAAATTATAGCAAAGATTATGAAAACGTTTGTATTGGGTTTGGTGGTTGTTGCAGGAATCATGAGTTCTTGTTCCCCAAAAGCAAAGGAAGAGACAACTCTTTCCGGACTGAATCCGAAGAAGTTTCAGGCAGAGATCGATGGGAAACAGGCCGGTCTCTATACTTTGAAGAATTCGGCCGGAATGGAAGTTTGTATCACTAATTTCGGTGGCCGTATCGTGTCTGTTTTGGTTCCGGATAAACATGGCAATAGGAAAGATGTGGTATTGGGTTTCGATAGTTTGGCAGATTATCGGAATATACCCAGCGATTTTGGAGCCTCTATCGGTCGGTATGCTAACCGGATTGCACAGGGGAGAATCGAAATCGATGGCGAAACTATTCAATTGCCGCAGAATAACTATGGACATTGTTTACACGGTGGGCCGGAAGGTTGGCAATATCAGATATATGAAGCTAATCAGATCGATGGTACGACTCTCGAACTGACCCGTTTTTCTCCGGATGGCGATCAGAATTTCCCTGGAAATGTACGGGCGAAAGTGCGCTTTCATCTTACAGATGATAATGCTATCGATATTCAGTACGAGGCTGTGACAGATAAGAAAACGGTGATCAATATGACGAATCACTCTTATTTCAATTTGTCGGGTAATCCGGCTGTTGCCGCTACGGATCATTTGTTGTATGTGAATGCGGATGGGTATACTCCGGTCGACAGTACCTTTATGACAACGGGTGAGATCGTTCCGGTGGCCGGAACGCCTATGGACTTCACTCAACCGAAAGAAATCGGACGGGAGATAGACCGTTATGATTTTGTTCAGTTGAAAAATGGAAACGGTTACGACCATAATTTTGTATTGAACACTAAAGGAGATCTTTCTACTGTCGCTGCCCGTTTGTCTTCGCCTGAGTCCGGTATAGTACTCGAAGTATATACGGATGAGCCCGGTATTCAGGTGTATACCGGCAACTTCCTGGATGGAACTGTGAAAGGGAAAAAAGGGGTCGTTTATAACCAACGGGCTTCTGTTTGCCTGGAAACACAACATTTTCCCGATTCTCCGAACAAACCCCGATGGCCGTCTGTTTACCTGGAACCGGGGCAGACTTATTCCAGTCGTTGTATCTATAAATTTTCTGTAGAGAAATAAAGTGTATCGCTAAATATTCATTTTTAAATATCATTATTGTGGGAACATTAGATTATATCGTAATTGCCCTTTTTGCGATTGCCATGATTGGAATCGTTGTCTGGGTTTTCAAACAAAAACAGAAAAGTTCCGGCGACTTTTTTCTGGCCGGACGTGATGCAACCTGGTTGGCTATCGGGGCCTCGATTTTTGCCTCGAATATCGGTTCTGAGCACTTGATCGGTTTAGCCGGTGCCGGTGCTTCGAGTGGAATGGCTATGGCACATTGGGAAATTCAGGGCTGGATGATCCTGATTCTCGGTTGGGTGTTCGTGCCTTTTTATTCCAGAAGTATGGTGCTTACGATGCCCGAATTCCTTGAAAGACGTTATAATAAAGAATCCCGGACGATTTTATCGGTAATCTCTTTGGTCAGTTATGTCTTGACTAAAGTAGCCGTGACGGTATATGCCGGAGGTTTGGTTTTCAAAGAAGTGTTCGGTATTCAGGAACTATGGGGAATCGATTTCTTCTGGATTGCAGCTATCGGTCTGGTTTTGATCACTGCATTATATACGATCTTCGGTGGTATGAAGTCGGTACTTTATACTTCTGTATTGCAGACACCGATTTTATTGTTAGGTTCGCTGATTATCCTTGTGCTCGGTTTCAAAGAACTGGGTGGATGGGACGAAATGATGAGAATTTGTGGTGCGGTAACAGTTAATGATCAGGGCAACACCATGACGGAATTAATCCGTAGTAACAGTGATCCGAACTTCCCTTGGTTGGGAGCACTAATCGGATCAGCTATCATCGGTTTCTGGTACTGGTGTACTGACCAGTTCATCGTACAACGTGTGCTTTCAGGTAAGAACCAGAAAGAAGCACGCCGCGGTACTATCTTCGGAGCTTATCTGAAATTGTTACCTGTATTCTTGTTCTTGATTCCGGGTATGATTGCTTTTGCACTTCATCAGAAGTACCTCGGTGCAGGCGGTGAAGGTTTCTTGCCGATGTTGGCCAATGGTAACGCCAATGCCGATGCAGCTTTCCCGACACTGGTAGCCAAGTTGTTACCGGCTGGTGTGAAAGGTTTGGTGGTTTGCGGTATCCTTGCAGCTTTGATGAGTTCGTTGGCATCTTTGTTCAACTCATCTGCCATGCTGTTTACAATTGACTTCTACAAACGCTTCAAACCGAAAACTTCTGAAAAGAAACTGGTGGTTATCGGTCAGATGGCAACTGTAGTGATTGTAATTCTGGGTATTTTGTGGATACCTATCATGCGTAGCGTAGGTGATGTGCTTTATACTTACTTGCAAGACGTACAGTCTGTATTGGCACCGGGTATCGCCGCAGCCTTCCTGTTGGGTATCTGCTGGAAACGTACTTCTGCACAAGGTGGTATGTGGGGATTGATCGCCGGTATGGTAATCGGTTTGACACGTCTGGGAGCAAAAGTATATTACAGTAATGCAGGAGATGTAGCTGGCGGTACATTCAAATATCTGTTCTATGATATGAACTGGTTGTTCTTCTGCGGATGGATGTTCCTGTTCTGCATCATTGTAGTGATTGTAGTAAGCTTGGCAACAGAAGCACCGACTGAAGAAAAAATACGGGGATTGGTATTCGGTACCTCTACTCCGGCACAATTGGCAGAGACACGCGCCAGCTGGAACCATTGGGATATTATCCATACGGTTATTATCCTGGGTATCACTGCCGCTTTCTATATCTATTTCTGGTAAAATAGTTACAAGCTACGGGCTACGAGTGCCATCCGGCATGATAGCGCAGCCCACTTGTAGCTTATAGCTCGTAGCTCAAAGATATATGACAAACAACTATTATAGTTCAAATCCGACCTTTTACGTTGGTATCGACTGCATCATCTTCGGTTTCAACGAAGGAGAACTGAACCTGCTGTTACTGAAACGAAACTTTCAGCCGGCAATGGGTGAATGGTCTCTGATGGGTGGATTCGTACAACAAGGTGAAAGTGTGGATGATGCTGCCAAACGTGTACTAGCGGAACTCACCGGTTTGGAAAATGTATATATGGAGCAAGTTGGGTCGTTCGGTGAAGTTGAGCGTGACCCGGGAGAACGTGTTATCTCCATTGCCTACTATGCACTGATCAACATCAACGAGTACGACCGCGAACTGGTGCACCAGCATAATGCCTACTGGGTAAACATCAATGAATTACCGCCTTTGATCTTCGACCATCCGCAAATGGTGAAACAGGCACGGGAATTGATGCAACAGAAAGCATCCACAGAGCCTATCGGCTTCAACCTGTTACCGAAGTTATTCACGCTGTCTCAACTGCAAAGCCTCTACGAAGCTATTTACGGTGAACAGATAGACAAGCGTAACTTCCGTAAACGGATAGCCGAAATGGACTACATTGAAAAAACAGATAAGATTGATAAAACAGGTTCCAAACGCGGAGCTGCCTTATACAAATTCAATGAGAAGGCATACCGCAAGGCACCGAATTTTAAATTATAAATTATGCTGGAAGAACTGAAAGAAAAGGTATTCCATGCTAACCTTGAACTGGTGAAGCATGGACTGGTTATCTTCACCTGGGGAAATGTATCGGCTATCGACCGTGAAACAGGGCTGGTAGTCATCAAACCCAGTGGTGTAAGTTATGACGACATGAAGGCGGAAGATATGGTGGTGGTTGACCTCGATGGCAAAGTGGTAGAAGGACGATTGAAACCGTCTTCAGACACTCCGACCCACGTGGTACTCTACAAGGCTTTCCCTGAAATCGGTGGTGTGGTACACACCCACTCTACTTATGCCACTGCCTGGGCGCAAGCCGGATGTGACATTCCGAATATCGGAACGACACACGCAGATTACTTCCACGATGCCATACCTTGCACGGCAGATATGACAAAGGAAGAAGTGGAAGGAGCGTATGAAATGGAAACCGGAAATGTAATCGTAAAGCGCTTTGAAGGGCTGAACCCTGTACACACACCGGGAGTACTGGTAAAGAATCACGGCCCCTTCTCTTGGGGAAAAGATGCGCACGATGCTGTACACAACGCAGTGGTAATGGAACAAGTGGCCAAGATGGCAAGCATTGCTTATGCCGTCAATCCGAAACTGACCATGAATCCGCTGTTGGTAGAAAAGCATTTCAACCGCAAGCATGGGCCTAACGCTTACTATGGACAGTAAACAATCGACAATTAAAAATTAACAACTAAAAATTAAAGAATTATGAACGCATTTGATCAATATGAAGTATGGTTCGTAACCGGAGCACAGCTCCTGTACGGAGGTGACGCAGTTATCGCAGTAGACGCACACAGTAATGAAATGGTAGCCGGATTGAACGCCAGCGGCAAATTGCCGGTAAAGGTGGTGTATAAAGGTACGGTAAACTCTTCTAAAGAAGTTACTGAGGCTTTCAAAGCTGCTAACAATGATGAGAAATGTATCGGTGTTATCACTTGGATGCACACTTTCTCTCCTGCCAAGATGTGGATTCACGGTTTGCAGGAACTGAAGAAGCCGTTGCTGCACTTCCATACTCAGTTCAACAAAGAAATTCCTTGGGATACCATGGATATGGACTTTATGAACTTGAACCAGTCTGCTCATGGTGACCGTGAATTCGGCCACATTGTAACCCGTATGCGTAAAAACCGTAAGGTAGTGGTAGGCCATTGGCAAGATGAAAAAGCACAAGGCCAGATTGCAACATGGATGCGTGTTTGCGCCGGATGGGCTGACGCTCAGGATATGCTGATTATCCGTTTCGGTGACCAGATGAACAACGTTGCCGTAACTGATGGTGACAAGGTATCTGCTGAACAAGTTTTGGGTTACCACGTAGACTACTGTCCGGTAAACGACCTGATGAAGTACTACAATGCAGTGGAAGACAAAGATGTACAGGCAATGGTAGATACTTACTTCAAAGAATA